>Ga0325411_1000320_pt1 | contig 49224 bp, 28 predicted proteins | sample PopdelMetagenome_13_FD_206181 | JGI IMG/M metagenome (GOLD analysis project Ga0325411, IMG submission 206181) | Populus deltoides microbial communities from Bellville, Georgia, United States - Xylem-PdIQD-R4 | ecosystem: Host-associated > Plants > Phyllosphere > Stem > Wood/Secondary xylem...
AAATTATTATTTGTTAAATATAATTATAAGCAAAACAAATTTTTTTCTACTAGTATATTTTTATCATTGTAGTAATTTTGACAAGATATTAGCTATTTAAATCTGAATTTGTGTCTTTTATTGCATATTGTTTGTTTGTGTGCATTGCTTTATATATATATATATATTTTGCTATTCGCTTGATATTTAGTTACTATGCTTTAAAATGTGAATTTGCTCCGCCACACGTGTAGGAATCTCGATGGCTCCGATTTGCTCTCCTAGAAAAATCTCCAGTTCATTCTTTTATTTGTTTTTAAATTATTGAGCTTCCAAAGGGCAATCTGGATATTAAAGAGTTATAGCATGGGCTTAATAGTAAACCTATAGCTGTAGATTTTTTTTGCGAGGAGATTAACACGTCAGTAAATTATTATATTTTGCAGTACGATCCTCTCTTTAGTTTTAGGTATTTTTGATTTTGTATATAATATAACCATTCTTTAGACCTAGATGCATTCACACCTTTTTGGTGCATTTTCTCTTTTATAAATATATGTTCTTTTATAGTTTTATTTAGAGCATTTTTTAATCCAATTTTATATATTTATTAGATAGGTTTCCCTATTAAATGGAGCGGAGCAATATATATTTTATAATTTAAATCCAAGGAATTATATATCAAGAATTACTACATAATTCTGATATATTTTCTATTACATTATAAAAATAGAATCCATTATTAACAAAAAAAAAAATTTACAATTCTTCACAAAACACTGTACATAACTATAAATTATTTTTTTTAGTCTTTAAATTTTTGATCACCAACACATTTTTTTTTGTCATGAAATATTAGCTCCATCATATCTTTAGTTTTTATTATTTATTTAGTGCTGATTTATAATTGTAACATTATCAAATATATTTATTTTATAAGCTTATAGTAATATGTGAGTATGCCTTATATTATAAAAGTAGGATCCATTATATAAAAAAAATCTAGAAGCTTTCAATAAAACACTTTCAGTGTATTAATTTTTGAAAAAAGGAAGAAATTATATTAAATTAAATAATAGATAACATTTTGAAACTTCAAATATTAATTAACCCCTTTAATTATAGTGCCATCAAGTTGAGAGAGAGAGAAAAAAAGGGAGGCTGAGTAGCTTGACAAAAAAGGGTTAAGTGGCCTAACTTCTCCCAATCCCAGCTAATGATTAAATTTAAAAAAAAAAAATAAAAAAAAAATCAGCACTAATAATCAAAGGGTCAATAGTCAAGAACTCCATAGAGAGATGGAAAGGTCACATCGAGTGACGAAGGGCTTTTTGTAATTATTTATGTGGTTGTGGTGCCTGCTTTCTTTGATACTGTTAGCATATACCCGAAAGCCATCCCATCTCATAATAAATAATAATATAATAATAATAATATAGAGAGAAAATAAAAATAATTGAGAGAAAGAGAGAGAAGCTGAAAGATAATCCTTTGCATATATACTTACTAGGAGAAGGATAGAACAAGGGGAGAAAATAAAAATAAAAATAAAAAGAAGAACCTCAAAGCTCGAAGCCCATGACGGGCCAAATTCTTTGACTAGTTGTAGTTAATTCTCCTATTATCATCATCATCATCGGATCTTATCTTCTGTTTTGCTATGGATCCATTTGATTTGGTTCGCAAAGGTATAGGTTTTTCTTTGTTTCTGTTCTGTCTTTTGACTTTTATAGATCTTTCGTTGTTTCTTTTCAATTTTGAGTTTTTTTTCGAGGTTGTTTTTTGGTTAGTTCAATATTGTGTTTTTGAGATCTTTAAGGATTGACTGTGTGGAAAATGTAAGAATCTGGTGCTCGATTTGTGTTTTTTTTTTTTTTTTTTAAATTTCTTTTGTAACGGTTGCTTTTATTTAATTTTGTGGAATCTTTTTGCAAGGGTTTTGATTTAATGAGCTCCGTGTTTAATTATTCCATGTGGGTTTTTTTTTTTGTTTTTTTTGGGTTTTAACTTTTGATTTAAATGGATGTGATTTGTCTTTTTTTTTAGCTATAGCTTACTAATTAGTCAATTGTGGGGTTTGAAGCGTTGTTTTGTGCAATTGGGTCCTATTTAATGCAATTGATTCGATGTTTCACTTAAAAGATTTCTTTTTTATTAGCATGTTATGCATTCTGTGCTGACGGTCATAGTTCACAGTATTCAATTAACCTTCACCTGGTTTTGTTCAACCAGGTTCTGGGGAGAAAATGATTTGATATAGCGGTGAAGTTCCGGTTCCATGTATACTGTATTTAGCGTGTTTTAAAAGCTGAGTGTGGAAATGGGTATGCCAAAGTTGTTTCTTTTAGGATGATTTCAATTTAGATAAGCCAGTTGCAAATATCAGTGTCTTTTTAGATAAGGGTTGTTGAGGTCATTCCAGCCAGGACTGGATTTTATGATTGTGGGGCTGTCATGGATTATGTAGTTCTTTTTGCACGTTTGACTGATGAGTAAATGAAAATGTTTGCAGGTTTTGGATAAAGCCTACTGCAAGTCAGGGGTGTTCTTTGTGTCAGTCTCTTTTTATGCATTTAGAGTTTCTTTTTCTTTCCATTTTAGTAAAGAAATGAGCTTATCCAAGAAAGGTTCTTTAACCAACGATACAAAGCTTAATCTACCAAGCAAAGCAACAACTTTGAACCCAAATGCAGCAGAGTTTGTTCCCTTTTCCCTCAGATCATCTTCTTCGCCATCTGGAAGTACCTCAAACACTGCAGATGCTGCAACAAAGTTCACTACTTCTGGAACCGTAGGAAAAGCAGTGCTTGATCGATCAGAATCATCTGTTTCTAATGCTTCTGATGATGAGGCCCATCAATTCTGGCGCCACCAGCTGCCAGATGATATCACCCCTGATTTTAAGGTTATGAGCGACGATGAGTCTCAGGGACTAGGAGGGCTCTCTTTAGCAGGCTTGTCTCTACATGACAGTGAAGTGCCCAGGTTCCATGCCTCCTCCAGAAGTGGATATGTATTGACTGAGCAGCAGGAACCGTCTCCACGTCATATGAATGGTAGCAGCTTTGGTGAAAAGATGAGATATCCGTCTGCTTCTTATGGAGAAGATCCTAGTTCAGCAAGTTTTCTGAATTTGCCAACTAAGCCCTGGGACAAGCAAATTGCAAACGGTGATCACCTTCTTGGCAATGGTAGGGATGTACATCCCTACAATGGAAATTCTAGACATGGGTTCAGGAGTGAAATGTTGGGTGAGCATGCAATAGTGGATGATACTGAAATAAACCCTTTGGGGTTTTTGGCTTCACAATTCCCTGGGTTTGCTACTGAAAGCCTTGCAGAAGTTTATTTTGCAAATGGTTGTGACTTAAATCTCACTGTTGAGATGCTCACTCAGTTAGAGGTAACTCCTTTGTTTCTTGCCTCCAATCACGTTTATTTTGTCTGTATCTCATTTTGCAGATGCTTTTAAAAAGATGTATTATGTTAATGCATTGTCAAAAAGTGTGCCTGCGCTTTGCTAAATGCAAAATATTTTTTACTTGTTTTTGCATTTCTCTTAAGTCTTCTGAAATTCTGAATCCAATTTGTCTGTGTTTCCCACAACTTTGTATTGGAATTAATACAGTGGAGACAGCCCTTTTGCTACACATCCTATAATTTTTGTAGAGATGCAGGGCCTCTGCTATTTGGTTGGATGCTAACTGTGACTAGCAATGCTTCTCATGCCTTATTTTGGCAGGGAAGAGCTTGCTCCCGAAGATTTTGATGACTCAGTCCGACTATGGTCTTATGTGTAACCTCAAGTTCTTAAGACACTGTTCCTGGTAACAGGGGGTTAGTCATATTGTTTTGGTTCTTTCCTCCTATTGATGTTCTGCCCTTTCTTTTGTTAATTTGTAATATCTGTTGCAATAGTTGTGTAAATGTGATTTGGTGGAAGCACCAGTGCTTGACGTCAAGAATAACATATTTTCTTATATTTCCTGAACTGGCTAAAATCTGTCATCCCATCTGTGAATGATTCTGCTTATCATAGTTACATTTTTCTCTGTATATTTTCTTATATTTCCTGAAGTGGCTAAAATCTGTCATCCCATCTGTGAATGATTCTGCTTATCATAGTTACATTTTTCTCTGTATGCAGTCTACTGTGCTTTGTATACAGAGCATTTATGTTACTTATTGTCTTAAATTTGTAGCTTCAAGTTGATGGCAGTTTCAATCAGAATACGAACTCGAAGACTTTGTCAGCTCCCAATCTCAGTGCACTGGACTTTCCTGCACTTACAGTGCTAGATAATCAGAATGGTTCTTCAAAATATACTGGGGATGATCTTCAGCAAGCTAGTGTTCCTTATCGATCTTCTAACAAAGACAACATGCTTTTATTTAAACCTGGCGGTTCCTTTTCATCTAGAGGTGCAGTGGATTTTGCATCAGCTGTCAGGAAATTGGCATCTCAAGATTCTAGTATGTGGAAGCATGACAGAAATGGTTCTGCTGATTCCACAGTTGGCTCAAGCAGAAGTTCCCATGTTTTGCCTAGTGCTTATGGTGGTGGTCATGGAAGAGGCATTTATGCAGACAGGCTGCAAAGTCGCGGGTCAGGTCGGCAAGCTCCTGTCTGGCTTGAAACTGGAGAAGCAGTGGGTAATATTCCTCGGTCAACAAAGTTAATTGAGTTTATGCACCTTTTAAATGCGGGCAAATACCTTCCATGTATATATTTCCTTTAACATTGTTGAGATGGCAGCAAACATGTATTCTGAGATGCGGGAAGAAGCTCGTGATCATGCGCGTTTAAGGAATGCATACTTTGAACAGGTATTTCCTTTTTTTTTTTTTCCCTGTCCTGCTGTTTAAACTTTTCTTATTTTGACCCTCAAGGTGTTCTGTGATCAAAACAACCTTAAAATTGGCTCGAAAAAGATGCACGAGTCATCATAAGGAGGTATATGTTATCTGAATACAGTAACTGATGAGGGCCGTTTATAGTGCAGAAATCAGGAATTATAATTTATATAAGCCACCTAGATGAACCCCATATCTAGCGTGTCCTTTTCCTAAATAGGATTGAAATTAGACTCTACTAAAGTCTGAGTTGACCAGTAAATCTACTGGCTGATCCTAAGGTGCAAGTTAAACAGAATCTAGAACAAATTACATCTGTGCATGCTCACCTAGAATCTAGAACAAGCTGAGTTCATGAGCAAGCAGGCACACTATCAGCCTGGAACATGCTGGGTGAGCATGTGTTACTGATAGGTTTGCTTTTACAAACGTGATGCTAGTGTGCCACTGCAGTGGACATTGTACTAGATTATCATGCAGCAAATTTGATGCTTGCTGACCGCTGAGCGAAATAATTTGTGAGTCTGCTCCAATCTTTATTCATGATTTGATTTTTTTGTCACACGTCAGCACAATCAAAATAATCAATCATAAGGTGTAATGGTTTTTATATCTCACAACAGGCACGTCAAGCATACCTCATTGGGAATAAGGCTCTGGCAAAGGAATTGAGTGTCAAAGGACAACTGCACAATATGCATATGAAGGAAGCTCATGGAAAAGCTCAAGAATCTATTTATCACCAGAGGTTTGTCAATTCTTTTTGCTCACAGTTTGTTTCAGCCATGACAAGTTGACGTGTTTGGATTAATAGGTGATAGGTTTTCCCTCGCTCCCCTCTCTCCCTCTCCAAACCATCTGTTTTAGCGTTAGCTGTGACATGCTGATGTTTAGGGTTTGACTATTGCTTTTATCCATTTTATTTTTCTTCCTTTTTTCCTTGAAGCAAATGAGATTGTGTCAGGTCTGGTTAAATCATTTTGCCCTGGCATGTTCAATTTCTTCTACTGATTACATTCTTTGTTGTGTGGGCCTGTTTCTCAAGAAGTGTCAACAATGCCTGTTGTGCAGAGCCATAAGTGGACATTCTGTTCATTAATTCCCAGACCCAAGGAGGTTTTAATTTTTGTAAGCTAATAATAGTTGGGTTTGTTCTAACTCTCCGCCTGAATTTTTTTCCAGGAATCCAGTCAGTCTAGAGATGCAGGGAACTGGAAGAGGACATGAACAAATGATAGACCTTCATGGTCTGCATGTAACTGAAGCCATTCATGTGCTAAAGCACGAATTGAGTGTTCTGAGGAGCACAGCCCGGGCAGCAGATCAGCGTTTGCAGGTCTATATATGTGTTGGAACAGGTCATCACACCAGAGGTGCACGCACTCCTGCAAGACTTCCCGTCGCTGTACAGCGATACCTGCTTGAAGAAGAGGGCCTTGACTACACAGAACCACATCCAGGGCTGCTTCGAGTAGTGATATATTGAACCAGTGTCACAACAGCACAAGGCATAGGAGTTTTTTGACGCGATGCAAAATCAAATCGTTCTTGTATCTGTACATGGAAGATATCGAAGAGAAAGTAGTTGAAAGCCTGAAAAAAGAAAATATGAAAGAAAAAAAGGAGGAAACAAAAAGGTGAGGTTAGGGAAAAGGTGAAAATGGGAGCAGAAATGTACCATTAAGGTGTTAACAGGTTGACAGCAGGATTACATTTTGGTAGTGATCAGGGAACCTACATAAGCCGAAACTTTTGCAGCATGTTAGTTTTGTACCATAAATTTTTTTCTTGTAACATTCCTTTATCTTTTCTTTTTTATTCTCAGATGTAACTGATAGAATTGAATTACATGAAAGTACAATTCATCAAGCATGACTAAGTTGTCCCCGATGGCTATGAAATCTTGAAATTTCATCACGGATAGATGAGTGCTGGTTGTTGTGTAAAATGGGTGAAGTTGTGCTGACGTTTTTGATACTGTCTGGTCCGCTGTTGATGGAGTCACCGCATTAGCCAGCTTTCCACGCACTTGAGCCTATTTTGGTGGGGGTTTCATATGGGAGTGTTCTTGTGGATGAACCTGGAAATTTGTTGATTTTTCAGTTAAAAAACATCATATTTCCAAACACACGCACCCGTTATATTCAGAGGTTAGAACCCTGAGACAAATTGAGCATGATGCCTGAAAGCTCTTTCATGCTGGAAGGCAAAGTGGGCTGGAGGAAAGTCGCCGTGCGCAATCCTAAGTGAACACAAAGCATTAGTAGCAATCCAGGAGTGAAATTCCGAATATTTCCTGTGTCTGTATTCACCATGAATGACTTTCAGAAGCTAACATAATCCTCTCACATTCGTTTGAAAGAATTGTAGCAGCCAATTCCAATACAAATCAGACATGGGAGAGAATCTTATGCTCAAAGGCCGAACTACGTTATAGGATGACTTCCCATATTGCCATCGCAACTAGTTTATAAGAGAAGGTTACGGAAATACTTAGATTGATCAAATTTTACAAAAATATGTATTTAAATGGAAAAGAATCAGTATAAGCACAAAAATAGAAAAAAAAATCATGAAATGATTTAATTTCTCAATATCTTTGATTTAATTTTTTTTAATTAATTCATTTACTGTTTACCTCTAAAATATGATGGCTCCTAAATTTTAAAAATTATAAGTTTATCTTACCTGAAATCTAGTGGATGATTTTTTATTCGTATGTTGAAGCCGAACGAGTTTCTCTCTTGTTGGTCTGATGAGTCATTTCCATATTGTCTACAATATGGAGTTGCCAAATGTATACAAGATTATATTTTAAGTTTGAAATGATAAGTTAGTATTATATACTTGATGTTATATAGCCAAAGAATCATCTCAATTTAAAATCTTAAGATATTATATGAGGTTTTAAGATATAATTTATATTATTATATAACGCATTCTCTCAATTGAAATCTTTTTACGCTTGACCGTTTAATCATCAAGATTCTAATATTATATAAAAAATTATTTTAACTTAAAAACTTAAGCTCTTAGGTGAGGTTTCTAGATATGATTTATATTATTATATAACACATTCTCTCAATTGAAATCTCTTTACGCTTGACCGTTTAATCATCAAGACTCTAATATTATATAAAAAAATTATTTTAACCTAAAAACTTAAACTCTTAGATGAGGTTTCTAAATATGATTTTTATTATTCTCTAAAAATGTAATGAATGCGAGAGAGAGGACATACAACCTTGGCTATTATAATGTGGTCATATGAATTGATGGACAATATCATAGGTGGCTTGTCTTTAACTTTAGCTTTGCCTTTAACCCATCAAGCTAACCATATATTGGTGTCAAAATATGTTGTATTATATTAGACTAGTAAGCAATGATGTTTAGTTTATTATAACAAGAGCATACGTAATATAAAATATTGTTCTAGATAAGCCTAGAGTGTATACAATTTTAAATCCATAAACATAGAAAATAAAATTTAAGACAAACATGCTTTCAACATAAAATACAATAAAGAAGAAATATTAGCATGCATACTAATCATATATTCAAACTTGCAATATATATAAGATCAAATTTCTAGCATGCATATAAATAATGAAAGTAACAATGTTTAAATTAAAACAAATTATTTGTTGAAGCACTTAAAAAAACTAAAATTTTTGTTGTTGTCAATGATGAATCCTTTGTTCTTAAAGTTTTATTGCTCATCACTTGTACACCCAGATTGTTTGCAATATACCTCCTAAGATTCCAACAATACCACATTAGTTTATATGCACTTCTAAATAAGATATTTGGACTAAAATAAAAGGACTCAAATATCTCTCAACGAAGTATGAACCTAAGCTCTAGATTTGAGAGAAAAAACCAAAGCTTAAAAGAAAATGAAAACACTAAAAATAAGGTGAGAAAGAGTGAAAAATCTAAAAAAATTAAAGTTAGAAACTCTTCTTTCACCCTCCTTTTTTTATAGTGAATTTTATAAGCTAAAAGATTGAAATTAATAGGAATTAGTTTCCACCATTATCAATTTTTGATTAACCACCGTAAACCAATAATTAAGTTTAGGAAAACCATAGGTTCTTTGAGATTAATTTCGCATTCACCCATAATTTGTTTAAATCATGTTAATTAAATAAATTTCTAATAATCCCCCACATGAATTAAAATTATCTCATCGATTCGAAAATAACTCAAAGATTTGTTGGTAAATACTAATTTAATAGATTACTATATTAGCTTTTGACTTTAAACATTTCTTAGTGAAATACTATCAGATTTACTTGGATAAATAGTGAACTCAATGTCTTGAACTATTCAGCTTTTTATGTAAACTAAGATAACAATAGTCATATAGTTCTCTATCTAGAGATTTCATTTGGTTCTCACTATTGTGTTTATTTTTACCTTGAGCAACTCTTGGATTAATGAGTGTTTTAAAGAATTTAGCCTCTATCAAAATTCTCAAAGAAATATCTATATTTTTCACTCATATAAGTGATCTTTCATTAAAAATATTATGATATACTCTATTTGGTATACCAAAATATAAAAATTATTAAGAGCTCAACTCACCTTTTATCATGTTGTAATTGTATAATGATGACTTAGTTTTCTAGTGCTACCAAGAATGTTACATGACTTAGTTTCCATAATCTAGTCTTGGGATATTCATTCAACTAGGTATGGTTGCTATCATTATACTCTTTTATATTTTAAAAGTTTTAAGCTCATTCTTCTTGATGAATCATATACAAGCTCTCTCAACAAACCTTTAGTTAGTGGATCTGTAATATTTTCCTTCGATTTTATATAGCCAATATAAATAATTCCATTCGAGAACAAGTGTTTGATGGTATTATATCTACGATGTATATGTTTAAACTTACCATTATACATACCACTTTGTGATTTTTCAATTGCTGACTAACTATCGCAATGCACACAAATAAATAACATTGGTTTTGGCTAACATGAAATACAATCTTTGTATTTTCCAGTCCAATTTTTTTTTTGGCCAAACGACATGTTATTATTTGGGTTTTTTAATCATTAAAGGTAATTAGGGTCCAAGGTTTTTAACTTCAAAAATTAAAATTTCAATTTATTTTCACTTAAAAATACCTCAAAATATCCTAAAACCTTTATAAATCCATTTTTTACACTAAAACAAAATGGAATCGCCTTTTTAAAAAAATCAAACTGAATCCATAAAAACTTAACTAGTTTTGATCTATTTTTTTTTAGCGGGTTTAAAGAGAAAAACCACCTCCATTGAACTCTTCTCTTTAAGACAAATCTATTCATACAAAGATCGGTATTTTTTATGGTTATAATATGGTCGCTCGAACTCTTTCTCACTTATCTTCCTTTTTTAATGAGTCCCTCTACTGAGCATTCATATATATTGAAACATGAAAAAAATGAAGTTTAGAACTAAAATGTAAAAATCATAAAAGAATAGGAACTAAATCTGCAAAAATTAAAAATTAAAGGGCCAATATGAAGTTCTCCACATCTCTGAAAAATGTAGTTGGAAAAGAGCTTTGTTTTTATTTTTGTTCATTTGGTCCTTGATCTTTTAATTTTTTTAACAATAACTTATATTCTGTTTGGTAAAATTGATATTTAATCTAACATCCAAATACTCCCTGCCATCTTTATATACGATAAACATGCAAATCAAAATAAATTCTAAAATATATAACCAAGAAAAAATGGTAGAATATCTCACTGAACTCACCTTTTTGCAGTTATTGAGTCAGTTACCATGAAGAAAGGAGGACCTCGTACTGCTCTTTACGATCTTTGTAAGAAAGTTCAGTGGCCAATGCCTACATTTGATACAACAGAAACGAAATCCAGGCTTGCCAATTCAACTAGCTCTCTCTCCTGCCTTTTTTTCCCTCCAAACTTTCATTTATATGCAAAGATCAAATATTTCCTTTCACCGTTATTAATTGTACAGGGTATTTTGTTTTCCATGCTACATTTTTTCTGCATGTTTTTCTCTCTTTCTTCTAATCAACTTCTTTCCGCAGAACTGGAATTGAATTCGGTGAAGGCCCCCAAAAAAGAAAGGGGTTTAACAGTTACATATCAAAAATCATCTTGAACATGCCGTCTTTTGGCGTTGTTGAATGCGAGGGCTGATAAGAAGACTTCATATGACGCTGCAGCACTTGCCATGCTTAATGAGCTTCAAAAACGGGGGCAGGTCATCATTGGTGAATCAATATAAGACTTGCTGTGGTATGAGTTACTATTCTCTATTCTGTCTAATTTTGGAAGCATGATGGTGAATTTTTGTTTAATAATCTGCCATCTCTTGATTCAAAACACAGAGCAACCAGGAAAGTAGTGAGTGACGCCTTGCCCTAGGTGCTGCTGTAAGCTTAGATTAGAGAAACTTGTGAACCATCCCCCATTTCCTGTATAACGTTTCTGCCAATCAACCTTGTAACCAGAAGGGTTTATGTATATGATGTGACTATTAATACAGGAAACAAAAAAAGGTAGCATTATGTTATGGCTTGCAGTTCAGTGGTGCCCTCTTGCAAACCAGACAGGTTTCACTGGTCAATCCATCTAGCATAAAAAAAGAAAAAAGCATAACTTGCAAGCTGTTTTCTTATCCCATGTCGGCTTCTAATTTACATAAATCTCACCGAACATTTGTAAAAAGAGAAAGAGAAAAGAAAAGAAAAGCAAGAAAGCATCTTATCTAGCTGATGCCTGTCTGATGGACTTCGATGACATTGACATTTGGATCAGTCTCGTGTGTTAAAAATTAGCGATATAAAAAATGGGCTGAATAAATAATTGAAAGGGTTAAAAATTTAAAATGGTAATAAAAGCCTTGAATCAAAATTTCTTACAACATTAGAGTCATGCTTCCATGTTAATCCTCATTAAAGGTGAATTATTTATTATTTATATTCTTATTAGTTTTCAGTAGATCCTTTCTTAATGAATCATGAAATTGTCATACAAATTGAAATATTTCTTCAAAATAATTAAGAATGGGCATTTGTTATGTTGAGTTAAATGGATCTAGTCTGGTGTGTTAAGGTTTGAGTTAAACATGTTTTTTAAGAGCATTAGGTTTTATATAGTTCTTGATCAAATAACGAGAAAAAAAAAATACTACTAAAGATACTGGTATGCTAGCTTTACAAAGCCAAAGGATCAAAACCCATCTCAGAGAAGGGTGTACTCAGCACTCCTCCAGCTAATCGTACGAGGATGCACGTGTTTCTCGATGTACTGAAGTTGGATCATGATGAACCCATGAAGCTGATAAGCAAGTGGCTTCTAAAGTTATTGGTGATGAAATTAGGAAACCAAATAGAGCAAGTTGACTGCATATTCTTTTCCTGGCTTTGATAATGTAAGGAAGTTGAAACCTGCAGAGTCTGCAATGCCTAGCTGGTGCAAATATTCCTGCAAACATAGGCAATGACTATTCATTGACAACTCACTTTCTGTCAAATGGCAACTTGAATAATAATATACGACGCAGAACAAATCCACTATGCAATGTGTTAAATTTACATGGTATGGTGTCAAAGCGCACCCACCGAAGAGATGGACTGTATACATAAAAGGTGTAGTAAGGAAAAACAACAAAATTTGTTGGGATTTTCACTCATCTATTGTTCCTTGTGCACGCCAAATGCAAGTATATATGTATATGCAAAGAGAGGGTAATAGTGTGATGCAAAGTAGAAACTGTCTTTCATTCTCAGAAAGCTGGTGGTGGAAACAGCAAACTCCCACAGCATTGAGCTTTCTCAGTTTTCACAAGTCACCATTGGCCAGTGACTATAAAGCAGCGTGTATGCAAGCTTGAGATGGTGACATCATGCTCTAATCAAAAGCTCATATACATTGCTGTTGTTATCCCCGCTAACACGCTTCAGCATCTCAAAACTCTTACGGCTCCCTAAGAAATCAATCCGTTTAAAAATCACATAACCATGCACTGATGTTTCTTTGCTGGAGTACGCCGATCGAAGCCTGTCAGCATGTCTGGAATCAGTATGAATAGCAGCTCCTATTTCTTGCCCTGACATATCCTCCTGGAAGAGAATATAACACACATCAGCATTGATTCTAAGAGCCATCAGGATTGATCATACAAGTTGATCAAAACATCCATATTTATGATCACAGGAAGTGACGTACTAGCTAAGGGAAGGGAAAACATTTTCAAAACTTACCTGATAAAATGCATATATATGATCTAAAACCTCCAAACATGTAAAACCATTTTCACTGAAAAAGGTTCTTGAAGATGGCCCCATTTCAGAAAATCGGTCAACGGGAAAAAGTATAGTCAGAAAGTGATTCTTAAATATCAATTCGGTTTTCTCACTGCAAGACACAGAAAGAGAATGCAGTAAGACACTCATAAGCATGGAGGATAAATTTTGGAAGGCATCCCAGTTGAGAAAAACAATAACCTCTCTGTCAGTGGCCGGGTTAAGTTTGCGAATGAAGCTTCTGAGTCCTTGATGTCTCCTTTTGCATCAAAAAATACAGATGCCTGCTGTTCACTAACATCTTCGCTACTAAAAGAGTCTGTGTAAATAGAAGCTGTTGAAGTTGGCTCAGATATTGACCAGCAGATTGAATCCAGAAGGCTGCTAGGGGTTATTGGTCGTATTGGGGTTTGACAGGTCTGTAAAAATCCACAGAACAAAAGATATGTTTCACATCAACACAAGGCAGTTTTCAATACAGGACCAGATGAACCTACCCACATGCAGAAAAACGCACTTGAAAGGAAGAGAAAACATGAAGTAATATACAAGACATCACCACCAGCATGTCATTCATTTGAAAAATATGCAGAGGTGCAAGGAGTCAAGGATCACCAAGAAACTGACAAACAATGACTTTCAGGTGAAAAATTTACTAGCAAATTATCATGTTCATAGGGTTCTGTAAAAGCAGTCTTCGGCATTTTGCATGTTGATCAAATGTCAACAGCCCAAGATTTTCACCATCGCACCAAGGATGGCCCCTCAGTAATCAGGCCAAATCTTTCAAGTTATGACTTATTTTCATGGGACAATAGCTGTAATGGCCCAAATTTGAGAAAAGACCCCAATTCTATGTGTTCAAGTAAATATATCTCTAGTCGATGGTGTTTGTCAAAGAGTCATCTCAACTTAAAAGCTTAAACTTTAGAAGAGGTCCCAAAATATAGTTTATTCTATTCACTAGCACACCTCATGAAAACACTTTGGCTTAAAACTTAAACACACTCACCACTACTTTGTGTTGAGATTTTTAATTTAATTAGAAGAATGGGGAATGGGGCTGCTGGGAATTGTAATTAGAAGAATGGGGAATGGGGCTGCTGGGAATTGTAATTAGAAGAATGGGGAATGGGGCTGCTGGGAATTGTAATTAGAAGAATGGGGAATTGTAATTGAACTTGTGGCCATTTAGTAATATACAAGACTTCACCACCAGCATGTCATTCATTTGAAAAATATGCAGAAGCGCGAGGGGTCAAGGATCAACAAGAAACTGACAAACGATAACTTTCAGGTGAAAAATTTACCAGCAAATTATCATATTCATAGGATTCTGTAAAAGCAGTCCTCGGCATTTTGCATGTTGATCAAATGTCAACAGCCCAAGATTTTCACCATCGCACCAGGGATGGTCCCTTGGTGCTCAGGCCCAAGCTTTCAAGTTATGACTTGGATGGTCCCTTGGTGCTCAGGCCCAAGCTTTCAAGTTATGACTTATTTTCATGGGACAATAGCTGTTATGGCCCAAATTTGAGAAAAGACCTCAATTCTATATGGTTCAAGTAAATACATTTGTAGTTGATGATGCTTGTCAAAAACCATCTCAACTTAAAAGTTTAAGCTTTAGGTGAGGTCCCAAAATGTGGTTTATTCTATTCACCAACACACCTCGTGAAAACACTTTGGCTTAAAACTTAAACAGGTCCACCACTACTTTGTGTTAAAATTTTTAATTTAATTAGTAGAATGGGGAATGGGGCTGCTAGGAATCGAACTTGTTGTCATTTAGTCATTGAAGCTCTGATATCATGTCAAAGAAGTGTGGTCCAATCCAAGCAAATAATTTCATTACATTCACTAACAGTTTCTATGTCTATTACACATTAAGCAAAACTGGGTCTCTCTAACACTAAAGCCAAAAACAGAGAACAGAAAGACAGAAGGCATTTCAATGCGAGAATAGCTAAACATGAAAAACACAAGCATGCAAGTGAAGATCTGATAAAACATGAATATTATTAACCACTAACCTGCATACGATGACTGCGACGATTTCTAACCCCATTCTTAGCAATATTCACGATCTGTAGCCTTTCTTCGTGACTTGCTTTACCTCTCAAACTCTGTGGATCTTGAGGAACATTTCTTCCATCCATTTCCTAGAGCAAAATCAATTTAAAGATTCAAAGTACAGGGGAAACAAAGACAAACATCTAGGAAAACATTAATTAATAAGTATCATCATTAAATAAGCATTTGAACAACATCAAAAGTACCTCCTCTGTAATGTGATTTTGAAAATTTTCCAGCATCACGCCGACATGTCTGGCCAAATCAGCAGACATGTGAACAAGCCTCTGCATGTGCTTCTCCTTCACGGTTTTCAGAATCCATAGTGGCTGAAATACATTACATGCGCAAAGAATTTAATGAAACAAACTAATGAAGTCAAGTGCTAGTTAAAATTAAGAGTAAAAGGATTTTCAAGTTGTAGATCATGTCATCAGTTAGATCATAAAGAATATATGCAACTACAATACGCAAACAATTAAAAAAACCTGACTTGGAAAATTCAAACAGTTTAAGCATCAAAAAGCAACTCTGTAGAGGAGCAGCATTTCAGAAGAAAATGAGAACACGGAGTGCTCATTCTAGTGTGGAATCAGCAATGCAGAACTCACAGTAATGAGGTTACTAGAATGGCCAAGGTATTTTTGGATAGAAGCCCCTTCACACACTACATAACTTGCACTGCAACCAACAAACCATCGATCTAAAACCTTGGCACCTTCTTTTGTAGCTGCCTCATAAACCTATCAAGCATATTAAATGACTCAAGGAGTTGATCAAAGACATTGTAAAGCAGTAAAAATTGATGAAACATGGAGTCCCGCTCATTTATCTAACATCAGCATGTACATTAGAAGTAAAGAAAACTCACTGCTATCTAATACCAACATTTCAACTCACCTTACTTCGCAGATCATCTGAAATGCCTGAATCAACATACATGGAATTGCCAGACAGGTTCAAGTCAATACTTTTGATAGGACTTCTTCCAGAAGATAGTTGATGCAGTCCTTCACTCTTGTTGAATTGCTTGGCATCATTAATACCAACAGGAAGACAAACATTTTCAGCACCAGTAAAACCGACAAGCCGATTCATTTCATCTAAGCGTGCACCATTTTCTCCAACACTCTTGACACTATAGAGTGATTCACTCAACCTCACTGCAACAGATGAACAAACAAATGGATTTGATATAACGAGCTAACAATAAAATCACTTTAACTCTCTTGTTTCCTTGTTGTGTTCTTGTCTGAGAAAAACAATCAAGATACATTTTCACATAAAAATCCTAACAAACAAGAGCCTGGCTAAAAAACTCAGGCAAATAGCCCACCCTAAACCATATGGAAAACCCATAGAACCCTCTTTAAACAGAATAAAGGCGAGCATAAAAAATATCAGTATAGCACTTGAAAAGGCACCATAGCTCTGAGAGATATCAAATCTCCTAATTCATATGTGAGGTTACAAATAAGATTGAATTTGTGACAGAAAATCGCACAGAACGAGCTCTTGGTAGAGAGAACCTTTGATCAGCAACTAAATGCATATAACTGATTAGTACAAAACCAGAATTAGTCGACTCTTACCATTCCTCCTGACACTGTCCACAAACCATCCAAGCGTTACAACAAAGAGACCAATTTTAGATCCATGCTTCAAAGCATGCTCTAATTTACGTCCACCAAAGCTGTAACTAGTGTTAAGGTTCCACGGAGTCATGGCATCAATAGCGAAAAGATATTTAATGTATTCTGGGACTAAAAGACAATGAGGAATGCCTAATAATACAGTCAACCCAACCAAAGAACTAAGATGATTGCAAAATTTCACTCTCATGTATATCCAATGCACGAGCCCATTTTACAACGAAGCATCTCCACCAAACTGCCATTTCATGTCAAAAAATGATATAATCTACGTCTAAAAAGAATAGAAGGATATCTGAACCACCAAATGGGTACACTGAGGATGCAAATTAGGGCTGTATTGACCACCTAATCTCTCTGTTGCTTCCATGACTTGTTTCCTGGCTTCTGCATAAGAAGAATTTCAAACCTGAACAACTACTTATTTAGCTAATTAAACGAGAAAATTGAATTGTTTTATCTGTTAAAAAAGAATACAAATTTAACACATCAAATAATTAGAAGAGAGAATCAAAAAGATGAAACAACACATCATACTCAAGATAGCCATAATTCTACCTTAGTTAGCATCATATTTTCTTTTAAAGGATAGAAAATTACATAAAACAGATAGCTCAAATATGTACCTAATACCTAACAATTCAAAGAAAAAATGTTGCTGTTATCATGACAATAACACAAACAGCTGCAACTGTGTAGTTATTGTTCGTGACTTCATACAAATAAAAAAACGTCACTTTTATATGATAAACACAAATCTACAATATAATACAAATTTCAAACACAAAATCACAATCTTTCATGCCTTCTTTATGTTTTTCTTGCTAAATAAATCAACAATTCAGCATCTTAAAAATTGAAAACAAGCAAAAATATTACTCAGTACCGCGAAGTAAATACCTTTGGATAGACCGGTAACACAAATAACAAGACCAGCAAATGGACCATGTGATCTAACCACGACAGGCTCAGACCCAATAGAGGAAGTAACAGGAGACATTGGCTCAAAAGATTGCAACCCTCTAAAAGAAGGCAATGAAGCTGACATCCCCACAAACAACCTTGAACACCCTTTACTATCAACTACTTGAACTCTACCACTACCACCATCACCGGCACCGCCCATAAGCCCCCACCACACTTAAAAATCTATTTTTAATTCTTGATTCACACCATAATTAACCATAGAAAATTAAATCAAAAATGCACCAGTCTTTCAAACAAAACAATAAAGATTCCATTGCATGAAACAAAAAAAGATTAATGAGCGGGAAAGAGAAAAAGAAAGAAGACAATACTAATTAGAGGTAATGATGGTGTTTCTGAAATGACTAGAAATAAACCGAAGTAGAAATCTTGACAAGAAACAAAAAGTGGGTTGATGTTAAAAAGAACAAAAACAAAACCTCAACCAAGAAGTAGTACTAAAACGAAACAGTATAGGACTTTGGAAGAAAAGGATGTTTGAAGAAGAGAACAAAACAGTAAAGGAATGTGAATTTTGATTCAAAGAGTGTTAAAAGTAGTAGGAGTAGCAGAGGTTGATGAGACAAATCACAAATAGAGAATTTCTTGAAGAGATCCCTTCAAAAAGTTAGAAAAATTTTGAATGTCGTGCTTTGCTTGCTCTCTGGCTCTGAATCTGCAATGTAAAAATCACTGCTTTGGCTTTTGTTTTTTGCTTTATCGGTTTCAAAAAAAAGGGGAATCGCTCCATTTCATTATCCAAAGCCAAAGCCAAAGCCAAAGCCACGAGCGTTAGGCTTAGAAGTTTTCACTTTTCTCTGTATTTCACATTCAAAAGCTAGATTTACTCTACCCAAAATAGACATGTTATTTTTGCGTAATTACATGGCTGACATTGTACAAATACAAGTGGCTTTGCTGTAGAGTTGAAAAGCCTATGTGGGTGTTGCACGTTGGAGTTAACTATAACTTAGTCCCTATGTTTTATTAAGATATATTAATTAATTCCTATAATATAAAAAATTAAATAATCATTTAATCAATGTTGACCATGCTTAATTTAGAAGTATTTTGTTCCAAAAAATAAAAAGCTTTATTTGTCATCAATCTCTCCATCTTATCCTTTTCTTTTCTTAAAAAAAATCTCAAAACAAAAAATAAAACTAATGGAAAATAACATGAAATAGGCAACAATAATTAAATATTAAATATATGATTTTTGAAATCATGAGGACTAATTAATTTGTTTTGATAAACTAAAAGAACTAAACTATAATTAAGAGAAATCATGGTGTGTATCATTAAATTATAACAAACAAAAAAGAAAAAAGAGAAACTCCCAAGATTTCTAACCAGGAACCACAGCCATCAGTTTCAAGACTTCAATGAATATGACAGAAGACAAGTTACATCCTGCAATTAATTTAATAATTATGATATGAACTCCTTGATGTTTAAAAGAGATGGTGATTGAAGTTGTTGTTGAGGAGCATGAAAACATGTTTCACCTTTTCTACTTTCATCTCACTTGTTTGATCGTGAGAAAGGCAGGTGGACTAGGCATTGAGTTGTTTGATTAAATTTCTTGCTCGTTGAAGTTCGAGAAACTTAGAGATCATGAGAGATAAGTGGCCCGGTTTACATGGTGAACAAGTCAATCTCCTCATCCTCATGGCCATGATATTTCTGCCAGCATTGATGGAATCTAAAGCCACGTTAAGGTGCGTTTCGCCACGTTTGTCAGGAAGCGGATGGATCCAGTCTTGGCTCGGAATGCTAACTGACGAACAAGCTTCTTCGGACTTCAGTGTTAGAAGCACAGAGTGACTATGCCCGCCCACCTGGTACTCGAAACTTGACTCCGACCGAGTTTTATCCGTGCTAGATCTAAATTGATCCAGTAGATTAACTCGTGATTCGATACATGCATTGTCGTCATTTACGATAACCAATATGGTTTTACCACCTGCTATACTCATTTCTGTACATGCTATTTGTTTTCATTGAGCTTTTTTTTGTTTGAGTCATTATGCTTTAATTATTTTGCTGGGTTTTTACCCTACACTACATCCAATTGCTCTATAATGTCGTCTTATGTTAATGAAATTTCATTGTTGTTTTTAAAAAAGGGTAATTAAATAGTTAGATCGATAGATATGCCTAGAATTGGTTCACTCACGGGAAGTTGTCATTTTCCACGATACTCCTTTAGGTCACCTAAAGTTGGCCTAAATTATTCAATGGCTTGTAGTATAAAGGTGGCATAAGCAGTGACATTGCCAGCAACGCACTACAAAAATGTTTTCGACATGATTGATGTCATGAAAAGCAGAAAGAAACTAGTCACTACGAGCAATTTTAAGCTTGAAATTAGGAGGGCAGAGTCTTTTTTGTATTTACAATGATGCAAGAGTGACACAATAATATGATTAAATTCTTGATTTTATCCCACAAACATCGAAAGGCTCCTCAAATCCTCATCTGCGATATTTGGCTGTTTCAAGTTTGGATGCCATTGCCCACCGGACTGGATTTGAGCATGAGATTTTCAATTATGGCAGCAGCTAGCTATGGTTTCTGCTTCTACAGGTTCAACAGGTATACTGGATAGCAAGTCAACGCTGTGTATCCAAGGAAGATTTGTGAAATCAGAAACGATCAGAGCCCGGCAAGGAAATCAGACTGAAAACGGTGGCAGTGGAAATGAAAGAGAGTATATAATTTGACCCATCGACATGAAATATTCAGCAACTACATGATGACAAATCAGGATTCTAGTCCACGATAAAATGATAACACTGTCCAATTAAGTGGTAGGCCATGTCCACTCCTGAAGCTCCACAGCCATCTATTATAATTCATTCATGTATATGTATAGAAGATCACTATTTGTCCCTTGCCTGCTCCTTGGAAATTCACATGGTAAGGGGGGAGATGAGCAAACTGCCGTAAAGCCTATTCAAGCACAGTTTCTCATTGCTTTTGAAATTGTATTTGGTGTGTTTTAAAAAAAAAAAATTAGTGTGAAAATATATTAAATTGATTTTTTTTATAATTTTTAATAATTTTAATAGTTAAAAAAATTAATTTAACTAAAAAGGTTAATTTATTAGGTGAGATTTCAAGATATAATTATATTATTCTCTAAAATACCTTCTCCTATGAAAGTTTTTTGAACTTGAAACCTGTATAGATTCATGTTATATTGTGCTTGATTTTTATTAAATAAATAAAGGTAATGAGGTTCTAACTCGTGATTATTTGGCCATTAAAGCTCTGATACCATATCAAAAAATCATCTCAGCCAAAAACTTTAAGCTATTAAGTGAAGTCTAGTATATAATTATATTATTTTCATAACATTAATGTGATGAAGTTAAAAATAAAAATAAAATATTTTAATATTTTTTAAAAAAATTAAATATTTTCAAAAAAAAAATATTATTCAACCGCCGATCTATACTCACAACCCAAGTTATGGGCAGTGAACTCTAGATTCTCATCCTATACTGTTCATCTTTGCTGCAGAAGTAAACAAGATACATAGCTTTAGTTTGGGCAGAGTGGGACATGGACACTTTCCGAGCAATAGTAAGGAAGCACACAAGTTCATGTTATCACAGCACTAATGCTATAAATTAAAGTTGTCATAATTTTTTTATTAATTAAGTAAATAATGATGTGACAGATCATACTAAGATTATGTAGCTCACCATGGAAAGTGCCGATCTAACAGCATTAGACTAATTAATTAATGTTTGATGTGTGAAGGCAACTAGCTAGTGCGTTCTTGATTATCGCATCGGTCTCCCATCAACCGCGTACCAAACCTTACGCAGCAAGCTTCCACGTGTTACAACATGCGTAGCCATAGAAATATACGAGTCAATGGTCCAGGCACTTTTTTTTAAAATTAAATAAATAAAATTAAATCAAGTAAAGAGGGGGAGGAAAGAGGAGGATGCGGTCAACCAATCCGTCAACTTCCTAAAATGTACGTAAGGAAGCCAATAAAAAAAAAAAGTTTTGACTCTTATGTGCATGTCTGTCACTCCCACGATATCTTACCTGTTTACTAGGCTTGCAGGATATTCAGTGAACTGTGAGGACTAGTCGTGATACGCGCAATCTAACCCGAACACCCCACGCTACTCTAAAACAAAAGGAGTTGCTTTCACTTAGCATGCTATGGCACATTCGAAGTATTGAGAAATAGTATGACGTTAAATTAAAAATCAATTGTGAGAAATATAATTGTAGGCTATGGTTAAAAAAGAAATCAAGAAAACAAAAACAATTATTGGAATTAAAAAAGAATGGAAAACTTCAGTTCAGCCCCTCAAGTTTTAGTTTATACATTATTTGATCTTTAATGTTTTAGAATTTTATGTTATAGTCTGAAACTTCATTGTTTTTACAGCGTTGAGAGAAAAGAAAGAAAATCACTAAAAAAATAAAAGAAAGGAGAAAGAGGCTAGTTGGGCATATTCTAGTAATGAAAAATACCGATCATTATGTTAATGGGTTCATTTTGCAAAGAAGAGTTTCATGGAGGTGGTTTGAATTCTTTTTATTGTTGAGAAAAATAAATTAGGGCTCGAGAAGGTTTTTGTGATTTGATTTAATTTTGAGTTTTTAGAAAGATTGAAGGTGTTTTGGGAAATAAATGGGTTTAGCATGGCCTTTATGATGTTTTTTAGGTGTTTATATGTGAAGACAAGTGGAAAAATGAGTTTTTAGAGTTTTAAAATCCAGACCTTGACTTTTCAACCATCATAAATGGTTGGATTCTGCTCTCTGCATTGTAGAATGATGCATTATATTTAAAAAAAAAACCAGAGGGGTTACATGAAGGTAGTTTGAATATTTTTATCTTGTAAAAAAAAAAGTACATTGGAGCTTGACTTTTTTTTTGTGACGTGGTTTAATTTTGAATTTTTAGAAAGAATGAAGGTTTTTTTGGGATAAATGGGTTTAACGAGGTCTTGTGATGTTTAATAGTTATTTACATGTGAAAACAAGTTGAAAATGAGTTTTTAGAGTCCCAAAACTTGGATATTGACTTTCAACCACCATAAATAGTCGGAATTTGCACTAGAAGATAAACACATTGTTTGTCTAGATGGACGATGCATTATTCACTCTATAAAAAAAAATTAGGATAGATGATGGGTATGCAGACCTGATCTTTTTATTTCATGTCATATACTTATAAACTGTTTGTTAAACCGCCCAATTATGCCTTAGTTTTTCATAACACTTGAGCTTATGATATTAACAATTACTTTACTATTAGTTATATATTAAACTAATATGCATATTTTTAAAAAAAAATTATTGGTATTCAATAAAAATAGAATATCTATTTTACTATTTTTATTATATATTTTTTATAAAATATTATAAGACGTATTATTCTAGAAATGCTTGATCCATGATTTTTATTTTGTTTTAGTCTTATTTAAACTTGTTTTCAATAAAACAAATGGAGAATAATATATAGCTAATAAATGATAATAAATTGATTGATTCCAACCAAAAATGAAGTTGAAAAGCGAAGATAAAGATGTTATTTCTTAAAAAAAAAAGTAAATATTTATTTAGTTTGAAATTGGATTTTTAAAGTTTTAATTGGATTGAGTCAATAAAATAAAATTTTATTTTGCCAAATCGAACAGTAATTCAATATCAAAACTTATTTTTAACATTGCGAGAGCTCTATTTAAAATCAAATGAAATAAAACATCAAATTCAATCCCAAGTCAACTTAATGTTAAATGATAAAATAAAAAATAAAAAAAATTAAGGGATAAAAAAATAAAAAAGAAAAGGAAAAAAAAACATTAAGGGTAACTATTGCAACCTAAGGTGGATTGTGTCTTTCTTCTATATTGTATTTCTATTTTTTAAAATATTTCTTCCTTCTTTTACTGTCTCATGTGTTCATAATTCCAAACACCATTTCATGATTTACTAAGGATGTATATGTAAAACTAAACTACAATTGTTAAAAGAGAAACAAAAGGATGTGAACGAAAGAAATAAGTTTGAAGGACCCAATAATAAGAAAGAGAGAAGGATGCAAATGAAAACAAAAGATTTGATGGGATAAAAATAGTTGGAAAAACTCAATAATAAGAAAGAGAGAAGGATGCAAATGAAAACAAAAGATTTGATGGGCTAAAAATTATACTAGTCTTTTAATTATACCCCATGTCTTTTAATTATACTAGTCCATTGGTCCATGCTACATTGCAGATTAGATTCTTTTTTAATGCAAAAACAATATTTATGCATTGATATTGTACATGTTTTCTAAAAAAAAAAAATTACAAATGCAAAGTTTGATCTATATTGGACGATATCTTTTTTCAATGTCGGGGAAGTGATATATTGAATTTTCTTTTCAAATATTGAGACGACAATATATTAGATTGACCTAGATTAACTCGGGTTAATCAATTAAACTCGCTCTTGAATTATAAGACCATGACAACCTCGTAAAAAAAATAAAAACAAATAATTATATCCAATCTCTAAGCAACTTAATGTTGAAATAAAAAAAATCATTTGAAAAAAGGTTAAAAATTAGACTCGAGTTAACTTGTTAAACTTGTGATTCAAGTCATATATGGCACTAAATTCAATAACTTTTATCTCTTAAGTTATCTTTTATTTAATTACATAACATCTAGGTAGTGATATATTTTTTTGTATCAAATAAAAAATAATTTGAAAACTAAACAAATATAATAGGTGTAAGAGATTGAAAAAACAAAAAATGACCTAGTTTTTAAAGTTAAATAAAAAAAATATTTTTTTAAAGTCAAATAAGAAAAAGAGCCATTTAAATAATAATAAAAAAGAATGATTATTTTTGTTTTAATTTTAAAGGGCTGAAAATGCATTAAGTAAAAACAAATTTTTAAAAATTTAACAATAAGGCCAAACTCATGTACCTACCTATAATCCTGGCCTATAAAAAGAGAAATTAGAAATAAAAATATTTAATTAAGAAAAGATTAAAAAACCTCAAGTGAACTCAAATCAATTTATGTACCTTCCTATAATCCTGACCTAAGGGTCTGTTTGGCATTGCGTTTGTAACCGCGTTTCATCAAATTTTAAAATTTTTTTGGCTAAAATTGAGTGCGGGTTGTACTATTTGGATCGTTTTGATGTGCTGATGTCAAAAATGATTTTTAAAAAATAAAAAAACATCATTGGCATGTATTTCAGCACGAAAAACTATTTGAAAAGCAACCGCAACCACACTGTCAAACACGCTCTTAGATCATGCGTCTCGTTAAATTTAATAACTCTTAATCTTATAAATTATTTTTTATTTAATCACACAACAACTAGGTGGGCAAGACTTTTTTTGGTATTAAGTAATTTAAAAAATAACAAGAAGGATAGAAGTGTGGGACTGCAAAAAAAAAAAAAAGACCTATTTTTTAAGTTAAATAAAAAAATCTTTTTTAAATCAAATAAAAAAGAAATATCTTGTAAGTTAAATAAAAAAATCTTTTTTAAATCAAATAAAAAAGAAATATCTTGTTAATTTTTGTTTGTTTTAACTTTAAGAGGCTAAAAAAACATTAAATGAAAAAATATTTTTTAAAAGTACCAATCAGGTAGGAGCATAGACCAAACCACACGCCTAGCTCATAAAAAATGAAATAAAAAATAAATATATTCAAAATAAAATAAAAAATAAATATATTCAAAATAAAAAACGTTTGAAAAAGACATAAGTGAAATTAGTACATCGTATTAAACTCATGATCGTGATTATGCATGCTAGTGTGTTTAATAATTTTTTATTTTTAAATTATTTTTTATTTAATTACACAATAACCATGCATGGGGGATTCGTTTTTTATCAAATAAAAAAATATTAAAAAACAATCAGGACATGCAAGTGGAACTTGAAGAAAAAAAAATGAAATATTATTATTTTGATTTTTGAGGGGGATGAAAATGCAGTGATTAAAGAAACATTATAAAAAATTAACAATCAGTGCAGATGACACACATGCTAGGCATTTTTTATTTATTGTTTTTTCAAAATATTATAGGCCAAATGACGCTTTTATTTTTTATTTAAAAAATCATAAACGACTTGCGGTCTACAACCCTAAATTCTAGTTATTAGAGGGTCGCTAAAAAGTTAGAGCAATGGTTTTTTTGCTAAAAAAATTATTTTTCAACTTATTTTGACTCAAAAATACTTAAAAAAGATCATAAAGATCTTGGGAAACTTATTTATGTCCTTGAATAAGACATAAAGACATCCAAAAAAAAACAAATTCAAAAAACTTTTCAAAGTCAAATCTACCCTCTTAGGCAATGAGAAGGGAAAAGAACACCCAAGATGAACTTTTCTTATCAAATGAATATTATTGATATCAAGATTGATATTTTTCATCGTCTAAATTAGTGTTAATTGATATTTTTTTTCTTTACCATCAGATTCTGATGACTTTCTCTCTTTCATCTAGATTTAGAAACTAAAAAACAAGAAAAATAAAGTTATGGGCAAAAATTAATTTTCACAAACTAAAGGGATGAAAAATTTACGTAGTGAAAGCTATAAGGAATAAAGTGAATGTTTCGTGTGAATTTTGAAACCATTAACTTATTTTTAGTGTCTTTTTTACCGTGATCCTCTCTCTTTTAATTTAGTTATTGATTAATAAATTAAAAAGAAATTGACCATTAATTTGACAAGACTCAATCGAGAAGAAACAAAATTAATTTAGTTATTGATTAATAAATTAAAAAGAAATTGACCATTAATTTGACAAGACTCAATCGAGAAGAAACAAAATTTAAGGATTAAAATGAAAAAAAAAAACATCACCACTCGAAATATGAGAGGGAGCACAATAAATCTAGCTATAGTATTTTCCTCATAATTGATAATATGGTCAATCTTATTCTATAACATTTACTCTTCAATTAATCATCCGCAGGAAGAAAGTAGTAGCAATATTGCATCCTGGAGTAGAGCAACCTATCAGTGTCATATTCCTTGCATAAACATTCCATATAATACATTAATTGTGAAATCTTTCTCAGCTAAAAACATAATTATAAGAGTAATTATAATTAGAGAGATAGAGAGAGAGGGTATTCTTTTCATAGTATTTTCCTTCTTTTTTCATTTTTGTTTTCATGGTGCATTGATTCCTTTATTTCTCTCATTCCTTTGTAAGATGTCTTGTCATTTCTCTTTTATCTTTATGATTTGCAAGGACATGATTTATGCTGGTCAAAAAAAGAAAAGAAAAAAGAGAGACTACATTTGGGTGTTAGCCAATGTAATCTGGCATCCGATTTACATGCAGCTGAGACTTGTAAAACCCTAATGAATTCTGGAGGCAAAGAATTCAAACGACCATATTATACTCTCTATACTGATAAACTTTACGGACACATTAGCATAAATGGTAAATGATGCTTGGTGTCTGCTATGACCAGACCATCTTTCCAAGCAGGGGTCAATCTTGAATCCTTGATGGCGGACACAGTAGCAACAGCATCAGATTCGATTACAATCCCATGAGTTCCCAACGAAGTAGCGAAGATGAGAGCTTCCCTAATCTTCTGGCTTATCCTCGAGCGACATACCTACTCTTGCACTTGGAACCCCTACCATCCACCACTTTGCCATAGTGGAACCCCTACATATTTATCTTTGAGAAGATGTTGGAGCAGGAGAAGGAAGGATGGTCCGCAAGAGAGAGAACTATGCTGTGAGCAGGGATGACTTTCTTGCTACTTCACGTGGATTGATAGGACGACTCTATTTGACTTTCATTCCTACTCTTCCAAATTTGTCAACACAAACACGCAGCACTAATCGCAATGTAGTCATTTCTGCATTCATTCCCCAGCTTATTAATAGTGCTCCACCTTCACTCAAAATTTCCAAACCCTGCTCTCGATCATAACCCTAGAACTAGCTAACCATGTGGTCTCCACATACTTGTAGAAGAAAATTGTGGGCTCCACAGCTTCTTCCTCTTTTTGGCATGCCTACAAAGGGAAGAGGGGACTAAATAGAGCTTAAATCAGTTGGATTGGCATGAGATTGCATTTTCCTTATCTTTTCCGGGGCATTCAGGCACCAAACTGCCTTCCACACTGTTGAGGATCTGATTGATGACTCTGGCTTATCCCTGTAAGAAATAAATAAAAACTAGATGATATGCAAAAAAACAGTACGCAGTACACAATGCCGTAGGCAATAGAACGACGTATGAAAGAAAACTTCAAACACAAATGTGTACATAAGCTAGTAATGTGTAAGCAATACTTGTGACAACTTACTCAGGGCAAGAAAAGAGAGACTAAATAGTACAAAGGGATGACCAATCACACGAGCAAATGGTAAAACAATGAGCCATGCATAGATGTAAAAACAAAAATTAAAAGAGAGCGAGAGAAATTATATGCTCAGGGTTTTATACTGGTACTCCACAATGTGTGAGAAGTCCAGTCCTCAAGGATGGCCTTGTGTGTTACAGAAATTTCCTTCAAACCCTTTTCAGTTGCAACCGTAGTTTGCTACTGCTTGCACGCACACACCTGGTTGTCTCTATTTTAATCGGCACCTGTACTCAGAAAGTTAGCACTAAGTGTTTGAGTGCCACCAACTGCAAATTTTTCTCTCTTTCTCACTAGTATTTCTCTTGTTACAAGGGATGGATAAATTCAAAAATGATTTCCTCCATTTAACTTCAGTCTTTTTTCTCCTTGTCATTTTATCGAACAGCTTGTGGCTTATACAGTCTTCTATGAAAATAGCGGTTTGAAATCCCCAACTTCAGCTTAATTTTCAAGTGATAATCTTATAGATTAATACATATATTCTTGACACGTAATAAAATTAGATGAAAGGATATAAATTTTAACAAAACAATAGTAAAATGGTAGAATGCATAAAATATTCTATACAAGGGAAGATCCATAAAAAAGTAAGAGTATAAGGGGAAATGTGTCATTAATCCGTTAAAATCTCATAAAGTGTGGGGCGAAATTATAGTTTCAATATTTTGAGGGAAAGAGTGAAAAACAAATACAAAGGTTCATCACCACGTGGCAGCCAAGGGACAGCGTCGGCATTGTATCACAGTAACGGCATTTTAATGCAGCGGCACTGTAGAGTTTGTCTAAGAATATATTTACCTAGCTAACAGATTGCTTCTTCGCTTTGCAGCTCGGAATTTATTTTGAGTGTACACAAATGGCTTCTACCTTCTTCAGGAGACTATCTAAGGCCACTCCAGTTTCATTCGGAGGTCAGCCCAAGTCCACTTTTGGAGCAATCGCTGCAGTTACCGGTGGAATTTCTTATTTGTACTACTACAACTCTCCAAATTTGGTAATTTCCCATCTGGGTTTTCTATCAAATCACACTCATTTGTTTTTGATTAAATGGATATTATGATGATGATGATCATCATAATTGATTGATTCTGAGATGGGTATTTCCTTTTTTCTTCTTCAATTTTAGTATTTTTTAAATGCTTTGTGATTTTTGACAATGTACCAGGCTCATTTAGAAGAGGTGAAAGTAGAAGGCAGCCCAAAAGTTGGTGAGTGGGTTTTCTCTCCCCTCCCTTATGTTCATAAGATGGGATGTGGCTATGCTGTTTTGGGAACAATATTGATGCTTGCTTGCTTGTTGTCTCTCTTTTCAGCTCTCAATCCAGATAAATGGATTGAATTTAAGCTGCAAGACACTGCCAGAGTTAGCCATAATACCCATTTATTCAGGTATGCTTTTTTTTCTCCCTGTTGTGGATTTGACTGAATTTGGGTTGTTCTGGAGCACGTTATGTGATGTCTCTGAGAAACTGATTTTCTAGGCAAATATTACTGTAGTTGTTAATTGTGTTCCATGCCTATAATCGTGACTTGTTTTCCTGCCCTTTTCTTTGGAATGCCAGGTTTTCATTTGATCCTGCTGCAAAGTTGGGTTTAGATATTGCTTCATGCATTATTACAAGGTGTGTTTTATGCCGCTTGTTCTGATACTTCCATATATTTTCTGTAGATTTTTTTTTTTAAATTAGGTGTTCTGGTTCTTTCATTGCTTTGATGTACTTTTGTAACTGCAGGGCTCCAATAGGACAAGATGCTGAAGGAAAAACAAAATATGTTGTACGCCCGTAAGTCTCCCCGTTCAAGATTCCAATATGCTTGATCTAATTTTATTTCTCTCAATATGGTGCTTGATTTCTTCCAGCCATACTTTTTCATGGCGAGGCTCGTTTTCTTTAGAGTAAAAGTTGACTGCTTATAAGTTTTTCTTGGATCTCAGTGTTCTTGATACTTGAGTACTGAAATTGTTTCTTAGAACTGGATGTCTTGAATACATAGGATGGAATTCCTTTTGAATTATACTTCTATGGCGTTAGTAGGCTCCTTGACATGCAGAATTTTGACCTAGGATGGAATTCCATCTGAATTGTACTTGCTATGGCATTTGTAGTCTCCTTGACAAGCAGAATTTTGACCATCAAAGCTGCTGCCTCCCTTTTCTCCTCCTTGGAAAAAAAGGAAGATATACAGTTTCATGTTAAAATGTGGTTTCCATGGTTCTTCTCTTGAAATGATTTTACTGGCAAATGGTTAGTTTATTCTTGGATTGTTGAAAGTTAATTTGTGGAACTTATTCTCTACTCAGGTATACTCCTATATCAGACCCAGATTCTAAGGGATATTTTGATTTATTAATCAAGGTAAGTGACATAATTGTTTAACTAATTTTTCCTCGCATACTTCGTCAGTTTAGACTATTAATGACCTTTTATTCCTATTTAATGCTCCTCATCTTGAATTTTTCTCCCATTCCTTTCAAATTGTTGCAGGTGTATCCTGAAGGAAAAATGAGTCAGCATTTCGCTACCTTAAAATCTGGAGATGTTGTTGAAGTGAAAGGGTATGTTATTCACAACCATAAGCTAACAGATATTTACTGTACATTGTCTTTTATCACTGATGCCTTTTTCTTGTTTCAGGCCCATTGAAAAGCTCAGATATTCTCCCAATATGAAGAAGCACATTGGCATGGTAAGAGCTCATGTAGATTTGAAGCGTAGTGAAAGGTGTTAACCCCTCTTAATTATGAGGGGCAAGGTGGTGTTGGGAATTGTCAACTCTGCATCCTTTCTTCTAACCATGGCTATATGTGTTTCTGAAGAGTCAATTATCATATTTACATTAAAGAATAGCGGTATGAGGGGAAAGTTGGTGTTGGGAATTGCCAGCTCTGCATCCTTTCTTCTAACCATGGCTAATATGTGTTTCTGAAGAGTCAATTATCATATTTACATTAAATAATAGTGGGTTATCAGTCCAATTCCACATGTAGCACGAAGGAAAAGATTTGCTAGCTCAATTTCTGTTCTATATTTTCATCACTTTGCATATGTGCTATCTAGTTCTTATTTCAAGGTCCATTTACAAACATGTTCATTGCTATCCAGTTTGATGATTTTATCATGTTCTTTCAGATTTCAGGTGGCACAGGCATTACTCCAATGCTTCAAGTAATTGAGGCTATACTGAAGAATCCCGATGACAACACTCAGGTGACACTGTCTTAATGTTTTTTTCTGTGATCATTAGCTTCTGCCCATTTAATATGTAACTTTGTATTTTCACTCATACCTTAATGATGATATGAATGCTTCTGTTAGCATCAAATATTATATGGATATGTCAGAATATCACAAATATAAGTTACAAGATCATTTATTTATGTAGATCAATCATTTTCACTATTTTTTTCATGAAGTCTTCTCACCTAAAGTAGTAGCAAATTGATGATCTTTATTTTTTCTTAACAGGTATCGTTGCTTTATGCCAATGTCTCCCCTGATGACATACTTCTTAAACAGAAGCTTGACTTTCTTGCTGCTAGCCATCCAAATTTAAAGGTATCAGTTGTTTGAATTTGAAAATTTGCTGTATCAGTTTAACTACAGTTATTCTTCTCCAATGAAAACTCCTTGATATTTTTTATGGTAAAAATCCCAGATATTCTATACTGTAGACAATCCATCAAAGAACTGGAAAGGAGGTTCAGGTTACATATCAAAAGATATGGTTGTGAAAGGCTTACCTGGTCCGAGTGATGATACACTTATCCTGGTAAATGTCAATTTGTAACTTCTGCATCTCTAGCCTTCATTAAATATAAGCTAGTTCAGTGGTGGAGGGGGCCATGGCCTACTTGTACTAGAAACAATTACTAGATAATTAAGCCTTTTCTGTTTTCTTGATCTATGCTATTTAGTAGCTCATTAAATACTTAGTCATCCATGTTTCTTGCTCCGAAGCTGAGCCTAATATATTCGTTAATACGGCATACTGGATTTGGCTTTTTTCTCCTATCACGTGGAGTACTCGATATATACACATTAATATCAAGGCAAGTTTAAATTTGCATGTAGGTAATTACACATTCAAACACACAAACATATACTCATGCAAGCATATTCTTTTACAGGTATTACTATTTTGGATTTGTTTTGCATGTGTTTTTGCCTACCCAAGAAAATCCTCGCTCCATCACTGTTTTCTTCACTGAACACTTAAAAAGTCTTTGCATTGTCAATTAGAGCTTTCAGATTGACATTATCCCTTCCAATACTTTTTCTTTCGTAGCAGATATGATGAACCCTTGTTCAAATAAATACTGCTTCTTGATGTCGGGACTTTCTTGCGTGTTACAGATACCTTTTCCTACATAACAGATTATGTTTTTCTAAACTCAAGTCAAGAGTTATAAGGAGCTTCTTTAAATCACTGACCAACATAGCATTCATAGAGTTATGAAACAATAATCACTATTTCCTGGCTACGCTACGAAGGACTTAACACTGTTTAGGATAGTTTTCAACTTCTATTTTCTTTAATTGAGTTCTATAAATTTCAACTCACAGTCAGTGTCACCCTGTTCTTTCATTAGTCCATTAAGTGAAAAGATATGTTCTTGCATGACAGAAAATGTACCCATCCATATCAGCTGTAAACTCCTTTTTTTTGCTTTCCCATATAGTTGACGTGGAAATTGGAACGAGTTTGTAACTCATTTTGAACCCCTCCGCTCTCAATATTGTTTGCTCTTTCAGGTGTGTGGACCCCCTGGGATGATGAAACATATATCTGGTGATAAGGCTAAAGATCGTTCACAGGGGGAGGTATGGACTGGTGCATTCATCTTTTTGTTATTTCTGACGAGTGAACAATTTGTCGTATGGTTAATACTTGCTATTTGCTCTGTTGCAGCTCACTGGCCTACTAAAGGAAGCTGGATACACAGAGGAAATGGTTTACAAATTTTAATAGAAGCATTTAAGCAGCTTAGAAAGGCTACTTTATGATTTCTTCTAGATTTTTTTTTTTGTAATGAAGGTTTTCTAAGGAAACTCAGGTCAAAACTTCAAAATATGGAATAATTTGGCTGCATCATCTAGAGGCCAGGCCGATTTGTTTGAAGAGAGCCTAGAAGAGTTTATGCCTGTTGTGGAAAATTTAATGTTGCTCAAGCATGATACAGTTTCATGAATGTGTGTAGGTCTTGTTGGGGTTCATTGCCCCAGTTAAGAACCTTGATACTAGGAGAATTTTGCCATTTGAATGTTCCATAGGAATCCTCAGCTGTCGAGTTGTACAGTAAATGACAACAGTGCCAATCAATAAATTTATATTGAGAGAAGCAGATGCTTTCTTTACTGTGTTGGGCAACCAATCTCTTCATTGTTCGTGGATTCATTTCATATAATTAATGATGTAGGTCTTTTATAAATAATCGTTTAGCTGCACAAATTCTCGAACTTCATGTTCTTAAAATCGGAGGAAAGAGAGACGAAATCACACGTTCCGAGGCATTTTCCTTTATTTGAAAGATGGGTGGAAGTGAGGGGGAGGAAGAGGAGGAGAAAATTTGAGAAATATTTATGCATGAACTGGAAATTTGTTGCTTCAGCTAGTAAAATGTGAAGATCATTATATTTGGTGATATCAACATTTAAACCTATATATGCCCTCCACTATTAACATACACCTGCAAAAGTCAGTCTTTTAGACCCAACCTTGTTGCTGAGCTCCTTGATTTAGGATTTCCAAGAACAGTGCATCATAATGTGCTCGAGGGTGCTACACCAAAGGCTGCAGTTGTTTTTTATTTGATGAATTTGAGAGGAATACATTCCGGATGCCCTAGGAAGCTGCTCACTACAGCTCCGGTGTTTGAAGTTGAATATCGAGAGACTATCAAGGGTTCAGCCATTCAACCAAGGGTCAAACCTGAATTTTAGAACACTGCTATTACCAGTGCTGAAAACCTGGTTTCTGAGCACTACATCTGGGCGGCCAATACAAACAGGGCAAATCAGTTTAATATCTCTCCAAGTGCCAGAGCATGAGCTAATCGCAGATGATGGAAGAACAGGGGATTATGAATATCTGGGTCGGTACTATGGCAGACGATGCATTCCACGACCTATTTCTCATTTTTTTGTAGGCACCACCAACACAACAAAGGACAAATGGTCAGGATACCTTCCATATTTAACAACTGAAAGAAGAAAACAGGGCATACTATCAAAAAAGGAAAAAAAAAAAACCAAGGGCCTGCGAAGTTGTAATCCAGACTTGTGAAATGATTCCTGAGTCGGCCACAAACTGAATAGAGCTTATTTATTTATTTTCATTTTTTAAGCTATAAGTATTCAAGGAAGAAAAACATCCACTCAAATGGGGTGGGAGCAAAATGCTATAGGGGTGTAAGCAGTGATGAAGGGGTATACAGTCTCTAAATGCTTTAGAAGCCAGTAAAATGCTGCTGGGTCTGTACTTCGTAATACAGGATTTGAGTTTCCAGCAGGTTATTAGCAAAGGTCTTAAACTTTATTTCGAGTTTCTAACAAGTTATTAGCAAGGTCTAAAATTGAACAAACTTTACCCACCTTCAAAGTGGGAGAAGCTTGCGCTTTTCCTGTTTTAAATCGGTGCTCGATGTCAGAGAACTTTGTTTTCCAGTAAAAAATCCCCCGCTGCCCGGCTATTCAAATCGAAACCAAATTTCCTATCTAGACTTGAGGGTTTTAGCAGAACTTCAAAGACGACTCCACCCCTAATGAGGGGGAAGAGAGGGAATGTTTTGGGACAAGATTAGTGCTAGGTTAGATTAAACCCTCTTGTGATTCCTAACTCATGATATGCAAAGAGCGCTGATAAACTAAAACCATTTGTTTATTGCTCATAAACTAGCTAGCAATGATGGGCATGCACCCAAAACACAGTGACCAAAGCAATAATTCATTCATCTTAAACATCCAAAACGAAGACCAATGTTAAGAAAAAACAGGAACAAATACGTGATCGCTGAGGAAATGTTGTCTTACCTTGTTTAAGACAAGAAATTGGTCGGTCTAAGAATCCAGGTTTTATGCACTGCTGTTGCTAATGACCAAATACTGATGTTTTCTTACAGGGTTTGTTTTACAAGTTGTAACCATGCAGAGAAAGATGTCTCATCGGACCATTTACAAAGAGAGAACAATGGAAAGGCAGAGCCGAATTATTACTGACATAAAAAGAAAAAAGGAAACATGGGAAATGGAAATTTGCGGGCCTCTATCATTGTTGGAATTCAAATTTTTTCTTCTGTATAAAAGAATATGAATTATACCATCAATATTGAATTAACATATAATCTATCTATTTGGATCCTACGAATAATAGGATTCCTTTACAACTGTTCAAGTTCCTCTTGGTCCTTCTAAACGAATGTAATCATACATGACACCATGGAAGGGGCCATCACTTCTAGCCTGAGTGAGGTAAATTGTATTTTTTCCCTCGACAAGCTGAGAGCCTGGGACATCAATGCCATACAACCAGTACAACCCATGAATCCCATGTCTTGCAATCGCATTATCCTTTCCTACGGCTCCTGTTGTGAATAGTGGCCGATCGCTACTTGGATTGTTGAACCGAACCTTTTGACCAAATTATAGCAACTTTTAGTATTATTTGATTAAAGAGAACTGCAATTCTAGCAACAGGTAAAATGGCAGATAATGAGAAGGACACGTTGTAATTTACATACCTGTATTTCGGATGCAGTAGCTGAAGCCAAGGCCAATCGGAGAGTGTAGTTTTCATTTCGGTTTACGTTTTGGAGTTCAAAGATAATCTGCCATGTTGTTGGATCGTACGTCTTATTTCCTGCATCTCTGTTGTTGATCAAATGTTAGAATTAGCAGTGGCAAAAGTTAGCTAAATAGCCAGCTTACTGCTAAAAGATTAAGTGAGACAAATACCTGGTAACATGGGCAAAGAACCAGTCTTTAACATTACTAATACCAATGGTATAAACGAGATCATCGTTGGGATATAAATCGGAGTATCGGTTCCACAATCCATATTGCCTAAACCTGGACATATAAAGAGTTATATAGATATATGGAAGGGAAGACAAATCTGCAGCCGGAATGCGTGGCAGTTTTGACGAGGGCTTACTTTTCTGCTGGATCACTGGTGTACAATTTATTCATCAGTGTTGGGTATCCGTCTGGTACGTAGAACTCTGCAGCTGTGCGGTCAGGAATGCCTATATCCCACAGAGTAGGACCATTTCTTGGAGGCTCGTATATAAGGTGACCAAATCTGATCCTAGATCCTGCATTTTGGATGTGATAATCAAGCTATTAACCAGAGCAAAAAGGAGGAGGACAAAGAAGCAAGAGTCTCATAGTTTTCAATATAACCACGTCTGCATTTTGACACATTGCACATAGTATGCAACAGAAGGGAAATCCATTTTGATCCTGTTACAGGTAACTCTTGATCAAGAAGAGAGAGGGAAAGATTATCATACCTGGATTAATTGTTATATTAGCATCATACTTGTAATCCCCAATGACACCAGGAACCCATGCATACAAACTATAGTTCCCAGCTCTGACATTTTTAATCACAAAATGCCCACGTCTGTCAGCTCGAATCCAGAATTGATAACTCTGAAAAAAGAACAATTTTTTCAGAAGAAGAAGATAGATAAATCTCTGGATAATTCAAATCAAGATTCTTCAAGTTCAAACTGAAGTTACCTTGGATTCTGTTTGCCACGAGCCCACATCTCCTGGCGCGGCCAAACCCACATAAGCAGAGGAGGCATACAGTAACCTCTCATTGACGTATCTGGAATGAAAGAAAAAAAATAACAATTATTAGCAGTTATTTACTTCAACCATGTTGATCATCCAGAGTCACTATGGCATTACCGGTCACGAACTAGTAATTGGCCAGTGACAGCACCGCGCTGATCTGAAGAAGGGAAATCTTCTGATTGAGGAAAATCGTATGGCCACCGGTTGACTTCTATTGACATCTAAATTAATCAATGAAACATCATGTTATAGTCAATAAAAATGTATGATCCGCAATTCGTCTCAATAGAATCAGTAGCTGAGTTAGCAGATTTATAACCTGTTCCTTAGCATCCTCCCAAAGCATCGAGGAATCTTCTTTCGGAGAAATAGAATTAAGATAGACGAGTACCGGGCCAAGGACCTTTTTCCATGGCTCTCCATTTCTGTATTCCGTATTCAAGTCCTTCCCAGCATAATGTGTGCTCGTGAACATCTACATGTGAGTGAAGGAATTAGACAAAAGCTGAACATAGCAAGTTAGAAAATTGTGCCGACATGTGACAACCTCAGCTTGTTTAGGCACACTAAAGGAATCAGACACGAATATGTATCACAGAATCAGGATAAATTAGAGAGTTGGGTTGCTTACATTGAGAACAACGGGGCCCACATGGGAAGTAAGATCCTGCTTGTTGGGTCCACCAACGCGGAATTCATTACTGGGTGTGATCATCCAAAATCCCACAGGGGGGTCCTCTGCAATCCACCCGTGCACCTTGTTATCTTTGTCCTCGCATGAGTACTGGTACTTGTCATCCACCTGCACCTCACATTGTCACGGGACTTTCAGACAACGGACGCAAGGGACAAGATTGACGAAAAAATTCACCGAGCCAGCAATGATAATCCCCTAGCAGAGGCTAGCTAGTGACAACCATGCCTGTCACTTTTCAACTATTTATGGTTGGCACATCAGAGAAATTAAAGATGAAATAAGAGTTACCTCTCCTCTAAGTTCTGGGTTTATCGGTTTGGTCAGAAGAACAGCTTCGGGATAAGCCAGAGGCTGGCCACTTACGCGGTCTTCAGGCATTGGCATGGTCCTTTTCCTGGAATCCGATAATGCCATGTAGTGAAACCTGACAAAATGAATTCAAGACATTACATGTACAGTAAATCAGATCAGTCGTTGGTTACTGCTAGCACTACTACAGTAGAACTCATCGATTAATAGCAAATTGAATGGATTTTGTTTTAGTTTTTACTTGTCTTTTTGGAGCTTGAAAACGACTCTAATTTGATCCATGTCAACATCGGGCCATCCTTCCAAGCGTTCCAATATGGTGTACAAGTAGAGCCCCGACTGACCACGCCTTACTATATATCTGCAAACATGAAATCAAATTAATATGTAAGCATATTTTAATTCTTCATGGTATTAAAGCATTGTGTAGAATATTTAGACTTCACCTTTTGTCTACATTTAAAGGAACTGTGGACTTTCCCATTGAAAGATCCCATGTTTTGGTGAAGGATACCTCCACTTGGTTTTCATCTTCCATTATCACTCTAAAATCTGTTGCTACTAACCTGCAGAGTAGAAGAATTTTAAATTACAAAACAACTTTCCAATCCAATTTAAGCTTGGTATCATGGCATATGCACCCAAAACTGTGCAATTTGCCGCTCTGCACCGGTCAGGACATTCATATTTCTTGGAATATAAGAGGATCTAAATCTAGTATCATGGCATTGGCTTATGTCAACATAGAGAGAGAGAGAGAGAGAGAGAGAGAGAGAGAAATTTACTTGTCGAAGATGATGGGATCTCCTGGCTTGTTCCAGACGACGTCCCAGTATCTGTATTCGAAATATCGTGAAGTGCAATTAGTATAATTGCTCTCGCTAACACAGATTAAAGGATTCTATAGAAGATTGAGCAGTTTTTTACACGATTAAAATGAAACGTGCATACCCTCGATTATCTTCATCGTTGCCGATTTCAAGCACGTTGTCGATTCCTTTGTATTTGATTCCGGTAACATCACCATCTGGACTGGAGAATGTGACTTCGACGAGTCCATTATCAATCACCACCTGAGAAGGCCAAAAAACCCAATTAATTAGTAAAAATTGTACAAGTATGACGCCTTCATGTTCATCAATGGTTCATTGGTAACTTAATTATTTAGCCAAAATAATGTATGATTGAGTACCCGTTGACGATTCTTTATATTTAGCTGAACCCCAAGAGCCGAGCTGTCGCTGGTCCTTGGAATTTTTCTGCATAGTAAATCACGGTAACATATATTACTTCACAATAAAGCTTATATATATATATATATATATATATCCCTTTTTATTTTTATAATTATTTACATTCTCTAAGAATTGAAAATGTTAAGCAAGAATTTATGAACATTTATTTGTGCCATAAAAGTCATGAAATTTTTTATAATATTAAAAGAATAACTGCAGTACTCACGTAATAAAAAATAAGTAGATAGAAGGAGAGAAAAATAGAGAGAAAAAATCAATTTCTAAGTTTAAATATATAAAAATTGAAATGTCGTGGGTCCGAAACTTCATGTATTGTAGATGACAATTAACAAATCAACTCACAGGCGTGCCCTGCTTTTGAAGGCAAAGCATGCCACTGCACAGCCTTTTAGAAGTTGGACCTATTTATGGCTAGATTCTTGTTAGCTTATGTTTTAGCCTGATTAGGACCTTGATTAGTTTAATGCTCTAATGTTTGAGAAGGGGGAGAGAACCAGACACTATGTATGGAAATGGTTGTTTAATTTGACTGTGAATGTGAAAAAAGAACAAGACAAGAATAAAAAGATGTGCAGCGCCAAACTATGGGGTGTTGGCCACCATTCACCACAAAAAAACATGACGCAAAAATTATTGGACAGGAAAAAGTTATCGAAAAAGTTGTTCTGTGAATGTCTGCCTTCAATTCACCTGTTCCAACTAAGAACAGTTTCGAGACATGTGAACATAACAATAATAATCTCATTAGTGCATTCTCTCTCTCTCTCTCTCTAATATCTCTCTCTCTTCCAGCTCTTTCTTTCTCTCCACAAACACACACACGAACAAAAAGAAATGTAAGATGGGGGGGGGGGGGGGAAGCTGGGGACGAGGACGAACCTGACTGGGGTACTCTTCGCGAAAGCAGCTGTGAAGAAGCAGAAGATGAGGAGCCAGACGACCGAGGTCAGATGACACCCGCCACGACAACGCACATTCTTCATTTTTGTGATCATGAATTCTACAATATTACCCAACAACATGAAGCTTAAAAGACGAGAAAGTTTTCAATGCATAAACTTGGAAACAGCTAAAAGGGAATGGGAAGGATAGAAGGTAATTGCTATTAAACTATAAGATTACCAGAAGGGAGAAGGCATAGACATACCTTGCTTAATGCCGAGGTGTATCCAGAAAGCTGTTATCCAAAGCAAGAGGAATTAAGTGCACTATTTAGAAAGGAATGAAGCACAACAAGTTATCAGATAGGAATAACTTTGATTTATCTTATCGTCTTTCTTTACATAGAGTTACTAACTAGCTAATAATTAAAAATCTGCTTAATCAACTCAGAAACGGGCAAGGATTGGTTTAAAGGACGTGATCAATGACCTTTTAACAACTCAAGAATGATTCTCGGGTGCTTTTATATATATGTGTTTACAACACTCGGGAGTTTTTTATTATTATAATTTATTTATGATTTCCTAAGCTAGGAGAAAATACGCCATGGGATAGACCCAAGGTGCTTTTTGTGGGGTTTCACGGTTGAGTTTTGGAGTGATTTATGTCATCTTTTATAGAGATGATTTGGCTACAGAAGAGAATATCTCGTTGTCTACATTTTCATGCTCGGTGAAAGAGATTTAGTCTTCATACGCAAAACCTGGTACACCATTATATCTAGCAAGCCACAAACCAAAACACAAGACGGAGAGTATCACGCGGTCAATAGGAAAATAAATGAATTCATTCAAAGCTGCTCATGCAAGACCTTTGAAAATGTGACACAGTTTGGTAAATATTGAAGAAAAAGGTCAGATTTTGGGCTTAACAGCAATCAATGGAAGGCTATTTCATAACGGTACAAGTCTTTGATGCTGCCTAACCTTTTGATTGCCCAAGCAAACCGGCATAGAATTAAGTTAATCAAACAAAATTTCGTGTGTCTACACACACACACACACACAGACTTGTATAATAAAAGAATTTGGAAGGGATTTTCCACAATAACAAAGCAGGGAAATTACATGTTTTGGAGAAGCACTTTCTTTTCAAACAGAGATAGCAACTCTATTGTCTTCTCGAGATAGATTGCAGCAACTTAAATTCCCATTTTTTTCAGTCAAATATTTGAAAACCAATTACATAGGAGACTTGGAGGGCTCAAGGAGCAGCTTGTTTTTTTTTTTTTTTTTTTTTTGTCTTGGTGAACTTTTACTTGGGTATATGTATTATTTTTAATTAATGCAGCCTATATATTTGGAACATTTCCCTTTTTATTTGGATACTCACACATCATTTTTTCCCAAATAAATACGAAACTAAGCTATTCTAGATATTCGTACTTCCTTTTATGTCGTAGAAAATCTAGAAAAAAGAAATCATTTTAGATATACTTCACTTTTAAACTTTAATTTGATGTTGATATGATAGGAAATTTAGAAAGGAAAGATATTTTAGATTTACTTGCCTTTCACGTACACTTTTATTATATGATAGAAAATCTAGAAAGAAAATAGAAAATAGAACAAATTTAAAGCCTAAATTAACAAAAATAAAAGAAAATCATGTTTTTATTTTCATAAGAGTATTATAGTTAATTGTTGTAGGATAAAAAGATTCTTATAAAATCTTCCACTTAATTATCGAGTTCTAAAACATTTTTATAAAAATCTTTCAATCTTAATGATCAACTCACCAAAATATTGTCCTCTCCAACATATAAATGTTAAATTCTATAAAATTATTATGTAAGATTAGTATTACTCTAGGAAAAGCTTTCAATATCTTTCTCCTTTATTTCAAGATAATAAATTCATTAAAATAAAATAAATGATTTAATGTTTTAATAAATGTAAGTATTAACTCGTAATAGTTTAATTACGCAAGTGAATGGCATGCACGCTTATGTAGCATGGTTTCAATAAAATATATCACACTACGTACGATTACAGGATCAAAAGTTAAAAATAGTAGAATTACTAGTTATTATATCAATTTTGACTGGCTAGTTTGTTAGTTAGAATGATAGGCTACCGGAATTTTTGGATTTACTAATAGAATTTTTTTAGTATTTATACTTAAAATTTGTCGGTATAAATTTTATCGATAGATTTGCTGACATAAAAAAATAAAAACTAAAAAAAAATTTATCCGCTTCATTATATTGGTATTTCCATTAATAAATATAACACATAACCGATAGAAAAACTGTATGTCAAACATACCATTTGTTATTCCGTCGGTGAGTAAACAATGACAATGATATTTGTAGTAATTTTTTTCCAGCTCTCTGGAATATACCGATGAATAAAGTACATTGGTAACCCATAGTAATTATAATTTATATATATATAAACAATTAAACATAAATAAAATGATAATTAAATTAAATTAAATTAATATAAAAATCAAATATTTATTACAAATTTAAACATTTATAAATTCAAATTAAATTAATCTAGAATAGAGACGCTGGAGGAGAAGGAGGCGAGCCTTTGCCGGGACCGTGAGGTGAATAAGAGAGCACATGTACCACTCATCTGTGATCTCATTTTCATTACCGATCAGTGGAGTTCAGTCATCCCAGCATTGGGTCGTTCATAATCAGCAGTAAGATGAGCCGTTTGAGCTTAAACTCGTTGGTCTAAAATCGCCTTGAACTCCGGAGTTTGAGTGCTCAAACCAATTGAGAGCATTTGACATTTGAAACATTGCGGACAATTCGCAAGTCCCTGACCATAGTGTTTACTAATAGATACAGCGGGGGTATATTTAATAAAAAATTCACCGTAATTTATTGATGAATTTTTTTTATCGATGTGTTTATTTATATTTACTAATTTTCCAGTAGTGATATTTTTCAAGAGGTTAGTTTAAATGTAAATAAAAATTCATTTAGCTTGAGTTCTCATGTTTGGGTCCTATATATTATTGAAGTGACATATTTATATTTATATTTGATTAATTCTATTTAGTAAAGGTGTTTTAAACTTCTATCACAACAACATAGCTAGGTGCACCAAGAATCACTCTAGATATACAAGTGTAAAACGTCCAACATTTTCTATCAAATATAAATTAGTGTTGAGCTACACTAGGAGGATCAAACTCATTTAAATTCTAAATTCTATAGTAATTAATAACTATTTTAGCGTTTGAACTTACATTATGGTGTTCAAACTCGCCTGAATTCCAAGTTTCATGATAATAATTACAAAATAATTAGAACATTATTATATAAATATATAAAAAATCAATTCTTTATCAACCGAAAGTGAAGCCACTCACTCCATCTTCTGATGGGCGATGTCACCTTTGTGTTATGTTTTTCTTTATATATATATATATATATATATATATATATATATATATATATATATACACACAATTATTATATAAAGAGCCAGTTTTAAAGGGAAATTAATGAAGGACCAAACGCCATATGATATGGAGCAGGGAAATACGGCGGTGATGTTAAATACTTTAGTCTAAAAACCTTAGGTTAGTGCATTTCGCATTCATTCTGGAAATGGCCCAATCCTGCAAGAATGTTCTTCGTATTATTATTATTATTATTATTAATATTATTAATATTATTTATTATGATTATTATTCGAGAAAGTAGTTGTCTACTTGAGTTTCGAAAACGTTAACCTCGTTAGTCTCTCGTCAAAGTTAGTTAATCTTGTCGACCGGAGAGCAAGACGAGATCACGTACGGCTGGACATCTCAGTCGAAATTTGACGATAGGCATCCATTTGTAATTTAAGCATGCGTTATAATTAATGTTTTTCTCTCTGTATATTGATTGATTATTATTTTTAATAGACTTAATTATAAAAATCTTCGAAGAATATTCTTCATTAATTACAATGTAAATTTCACCTCCACCTTTACGCCAAGGTTCATCCTCGCTGCACACACCCAGAACAGCATTGAAGCTAACAACCGCCTGGTGTTGTGGTGGAGTCATGCTTTTTAAAAAGTTTTAGATATTTTTTTTTATAATTTTGAATTGTTCTGATAAATTAATATTAAAAATAAATTTTAAAAAATAAAAAAAAATATTTTAATATATTTTTAAATAAATAATAAACACTATTACGACAGCAAACACTTCCTGAAAAGAAACTACTATAGTAGCAAACAAAATGAGATTTTGTTTTTGTGTAATTCTAGGAAAATGTACAAGAGCTCAGCAAATGGTGGCCGGAACATGGCGCTGTCCAATAGGATAATGGGATCCAACCTCAGTGGATGGCGCATGTTAATTTGCAAGTGGATCCTTCCAACCGTCCAAGAATGTCTTTTTGTCTGTACTTTTTTATTATTATTTTTTTTTCTCGTCTGTTGATCTTTTACTTGGAAAATGAACAAAGAAAATGGTTGGCGGCTGGAATTAGAAACCTCGAGCAGACGTCGGAGTCAGCTAAGTTTGCTCACGAGGGTAGAGGAAAACGGAGAGACTGCGACTCCAAGACGCCATCCAGTCTCTTTGAAACTTGACTAGAACCCCTAATTTATAAACCATTTTGAGTTCTGATTTTTCTGTTCACTATTTGAAAAAAAAAAAAAGAAAAAAAACCATGCTTTATGCGGTGGAGAACTCCTGGCATTAAATTAAATAAGTTGGTAATTCAGCAACTTTCTTTTGGCCTCATTTGACTATAGATTTTTTTTTTTTTTTACCGATATTGTCAAAGGATTAGGAATGTTGCTAGTAATTATTCCAACCACCCATCCTGAAATCCCAATTCGGTGGGTTTATTTTCCTGATCTACGTTTGATTTACGAGAAAAAATTGGAAAATATACTTTGTTTTTCCATACATTTTCTACGCTAATAATAATAATAATAATATCAGCTAGTTTTCATTAGCACGATCATTTACAAGAAAGAAAATTTATTTTTCAAATAAATGTTTTTTATTTTTCCTTGGCAAGTTACACGTATTTCTTTCGTGACCTAGAGGGAGATCGGTCGACCTCGTGTTTTAGTTGAACAATACAAGTTTTTTTTAATTAACCAACCCCGTTTAGTTGTTGAACAAGTCCTGGGACTTTCTCTCTATCTTTAATTTGTTGTTCAACGGCTGCAAGATGCTCCTGAAATTAATTCGTACCAACTGCAAAATTTATTAATTTCTTTTCTCCAATCTTATCTGGATTAATTAAAACAAGGAATTAAAGACTGAAATGATATCATCTCGCATGTCAACTTCTTCTTCTTCAATGTTTCGAGAATATCATATATATTTTGGACCAGCTTTCATGCATGATCATATGATTGATGTTTTGCCTTGTTGCACCAGAATTAATGGAGTGTCCATTGTGTTTATAAAAATAAAAAATATATATATTTCGTTTCTTTTTAAATATTTACAAAACAATATTTTTAATTTTCAATCCCTTTGAATTTCTCTACGCGTTTTTTCTCCTGGCCAAAAAAAACATGTTCACCCAGCAATTAATTACGTTGCAAAATACAAAAAAAAACGTACGTAAGACACGTTTAACTTGCTTTAAAATAATATATAGGACATAAAAATTGAAAATAGAGAGAGTAGTCATGACAAGAAATGTTTTTTTCTATATTAAAAAAACATTTGAATACATTTCAACTTTTTGGAAAAAAATAATTCAAAACTGGACATATGACCTTTTATGCTTTAAATATTGTTAATTTTCCACAAGTAAGAACATGCCGGCCCAACAATCCCTAATTTTCTTTAAATAGTAAAAGACATTTCTTAATCGTTGTAATTGTAGGTACTCTGACCTAAAAAAGTCTTTCAAACTTGTTAATTTACTGTGCAAAAAACATGAAATCTAGCTTTTATCAAATATCAGCCGTTCGATCATGCATGCAGGAGCCCATGATTGGATGACAGGCATTCAGCCATCTAAAAGGATATATAATATTAATCCTGTTTATTTTTTCATTTCAAAATATTTTTTTTTATTTTGTTATTTTAAAAAAAAATTTTAGATATTTTCTGATTGTTTTAATACATTTTTAAATTAATAAAAAATACTTTAAAAAATAATAGTTACTAATACGAGACAACGGGTCTTTTAGTTTTTTTTTTTTAATAAAGAAGATGATTGAATAGATTTGTATTGGGTAATATAACAAGAAAATAGTCTTGGTTAAAAAGACTTGTAGTAGTTTAGGTAATAACTTGAAAGAGATTACTTGGTTAAAAAGGTAAGCACTCTTGATGGGTTCTACTTTTATATTTTATAATATCAAGAACATGATATTAATTTGGAATTAAACTTACGTGGTAGAAGTTTTTAACCCTTTTTTTTTATTTATTTGTTTGAAATTTGGAACCATTTACGTACGTGGTAGAAGTTTTTTATATTCATTTGATGTTCTTAAAAGGAAAAGAAAATTTTTTTTGCCTTGCTTGACTAACCGAGAGGTCAAAACCTAATTAATGCCGTAATTAATTAGGGGAATGTAGACGAAGGAGCCCAATCATTGATTAAAATGAAGTTCATGGTTTTGATTACCCAAAACTATCGTTTTGATGTAATTAACACATGCTAATTTTTCCATGTCATCCATATAAATATCTTAATTACATTGCAAAAACTCATGATAATTTTGTTTGACAATATTCTAAACAAATATCTTAATTATATAATACGTAGCCAAGTATGCATGTATTTCCTCCTAATTTTTTCTATTTTGTTCCTCTAAATTGACCTGAAAAACATGTAGTCGTTTCTCAATTTGTTCTTGGATCATCTCCTGGATGATTGATGATGGTTGACCAGAAAATTAAATTAACATGCAGTCGTTCATCAAGAGTTTAAGAATACGAAGTTCTAACACCATAACTAGCCAATGGCCCAGCTACTACAAAGAAAAGTATACTTTTTAGTTTAAACTGAAGCTTCCTGTTAAGATCTAAGAGTGGTGTTAATGAATATAATTGGGTTGGATTTTAACTCATTGTTCACCGCGATATATCGCAGATCATCCTGTTTATCGTCAAGTCTCATACTCAACAACTTCTTTAACGTTGAAGACACCTTTATCTTCTCTTCCTTTATAACCATCTTAAAAGGATTTTGATATGCAGAAAGTCTATTAATGTCATATTAAGAAACATGGATTACAACATATATATATATATATTGTTGACATTGTACTAAATCCTACTCTATTGCCAATGATCAGGCTTGATTGTGTACAAGCAGGAAACAACAACGGGAGATTGATCTGCATTAATTGTCATGATTGATAAGATATTGTGGCTTCATTTGCTTTACTAATTTCCTATAACACCCCCCCTCAAGTTGGGAGGTGGGAGTGTATATTAATGACACCCAACTTATGAATGGAGTTTAATGGTTTAGTAAACATGTTTGTTGGCTGATTCTTGGTTTGAATGTAAGCTAAGTTGTCTGAATTATCCTTTCTTGAATTTTCTCACCTATAAATAACAATTCATCTTTGTGTGTTTAGTTCGCTCATTGAAAACTGCATTTAATGTTACGTGCATGACTGTTTGATTGTTGCAAAATAATATCAATGGTTGTGTATGATTTATTCTTAGGTCCTTAAACATATTTCACATAATGTAGTGGCCATATATCGATATTTTACTTATGCACTTGAACGAGATATAGTTGTTTGTTTCTTGGTTTTCCAAGAAACTAGTGCCCGACCAAGCAAAATGCAGTATCCTGTAATTGACCTTCTTGTATCGTTACAACGAGCCCAATCAGCATCACAAAATGTTGTTAATTGAAATGAACCTATGGATGGTAGCAAAATGCCTTGTCCAGGTGTTTGTTTGACGTATCTGAACACCTTGTGTGCTACGTATAGATGAGGCTGTTGTGCTTGTTCATAAACTAGCTTAACACATACACAACATAAGTCAAATCTGGTCTTGCTACCTTGAGGGATATGAGTCTTCCAATTAGTCTCCTTTACGCTGATGCATCTTCTAAGAGTCTTCCATTGGATTGTGTTGATGATATGTTTTGTTCTACATGAAACGGAGAAGGTTTGGCACCTAAGAAACCAACATCTTCTAGAATTTTCTAGGCATATTTTTGATGTGATAGACTGATTCCATGTTGAGATCTTACAACCTCTATACCAAGAAAATATTTGAGTTGTCCTAAGTTCTTTAGTTTGAATTTCTTGGACAAGAAATTCTTGGTCTCTTTTATGTCGTGCAAATCATTCCTAGCCAATATCACACCATCAACATATACATGCAATTCCAAAAAAGATACCTTAATGACTTCGGATGAATAATAAATATTCAAACATAGATTAATGAAATCTAGCATCTTTGAGTGCTCATGACAGCTTGATAAACCATTGTCTAGACGCATGTTTTAAGCCATATAGTAATTTGTGAAGTTTGCAAACACGATTCTCCCTTTTTAATCCGAAATCAGGAGGTAAAGACATGTATACCTCTTCAGTGAGATCACCGTGTAAAAAGGCATTGTTAACATCTAATTAATGCAAATACCAACCACGCAAGGCAGCAACACTAAGCAAGACACCAAATTGTGACCATTTTTGCAACTTAAGCCTTTCTATGGTCCCATCAGCCTTCAGCTTGATCTTATATACCCATTTGCATCCAATGGGCTGTTTATAAGGTGGTAATGTGACTACGCTCCAAGTGTTAATGGCCTGTAAAGCATTAAGTTCATGCTGCAAGGCAGCACGCCACTGTGGGTGTTGAATAGCCTGTGAAAAACTTGTGGGCTCTTTGAGAAGGGTCATCAGTTGAGTAGTATAAACTTTGTGGAGAGGAGAAATATGATCATAGGATAAATTTTTAGCGTTGCGAGATTTATCATTTGTACAAACTTTAAGAAGGGTCAGTTGAGTAGTATAAACTCTTCAAATGCAGCAAGCATTTGTTTAGCATTGCGAGATTTATCTAAAAGGTAAATGTTTCTGCAGATCTTGGATCTCATAATCATGAGGCGT
>Ga0325411_1000324_pt1 | contig 48800 bp, 18 predicted proteins | sample PopdelMetagenome_13_FD_206181 | JGI IMG/M metagenome (GOLD analysis project Ga0325411, IMG submission 206181) | Populus deltoides microbial communities from Bellville, Georgia, United States - Xylem-PdIQD-R4 | ecosystem: Host-associated > Plants > Phyllosphere > Stem > Wood/Secondary xylem...
ATTAAAGCTATCTTATATTATCAGATCTGTTATTATAAAACATGCTCTAGTTAAGGAGTTATTGATACTTCAAGTGCAAAATGATGATATAAAACCTTGATAAAAATGCACTTTTAAGTACTAATCAGTATACAACTGATGATTTTTCAGAATCTGTAACACTCGTCTTAAATGCCATTCATATTTTGTACAGAATCTAGAGTTAAATAGAATGTCATCAATAAATACCACAACAAAGTTATCAATGTAAGGTTGGAAAACATGGTTCATCAAATCCATGAAAAGTGCTGGAGCATTCGTCAATCCAAACAGCAATACCAAAAACTTGTAATGTCCATAATGAGTTCTAAAGGCAATTCAATCACTATAGTAGGTGTTTTCCATTTTAGTACCGCCTTTACCTTCTAGGGATCTACAAAAATGTCTTTCAAAGATATAACATGCCCTAAGAAAGTTATCTCTTTAAACCAAAAATCACATTTACTCATCTTGGCATACAATTAATGATTTTTTAAAGTTTGTAACACCCATCTCAAATGCCATTTTAGTACCACCTTTACCATCTAGAAATCTATAAAAATGCCTTCCAAATATATAACATGCCCTAAAAAAGTTATCTCTTTGAACCAAAAATCACATTTGCTCATCTTGGCATATAACTTATGATTTTTCAAACTCTGTAACACCCATCTCAAATGCCATTCATAGGATCTAGAGTTAAATAGAATGTCATCAATAAATACCACAACAAAGTTATCAATGTAAGGTTGGAAAACACGGTTTATCAAATCTATGAAAAGTGCTGGAGCATTCATCAATCCAAACAACAATACCAAAAACTTGTAAAGTCCATAACGAGTTCTAAAGGCAATTTTTGGCACATCCTACTCCTTAATTATCATATGGTAATATCCGTACCTCATATCAATTTTTAAAAATACTTTCCTAGTTAATCAAATAAATCATCTATCCGTGAAAACAAATATTTGTTCTTTATTGTCACTTTGTTTAGCGGACAATAATCAATAAAAAGTCTAAGAGTTCCATCCTTCTTCTTTACAAATAATACTAGAAGCTCCTGTATTTGAACTTTCAATTCACTCAATTCTATAGGGCCATTCTATATGATGGTTGAGCTATAAGAGATACCTAAGGAAATATGTTAATGGGAACCTCAACTTCCCTTTTTAGAGGTAGCCCTGGTTAATCTTCCGAAAATACATCTTAAAATTCTCTTACGATAGGAATGTTAGACAATTCCATTTTACCCTCCTCAGAATTTATCACATAGCCAATGTATATTGTATATCCTTTCCTTAACAACTTCCTGGCTATCATGGTCAAAATAATGTTAGTCAAAATGATAGTTCTTTTTCCCCTAAAAACTATCTTCCTACCATCTACCCCTTAGAAAATTATTGTTTTAAAGTAGTCTATTTGAGTCTTATTTCTACTCAATCAATATATGCCTAAAATTTATTCAAAATAATTCAATTCTAAAGGTCTTAAATCTACCTCAATTTCATATCCATTTATGCTAATATTTACCCCTTCATACACACCGTTTGTTTCTACAACTTCACCTAAAGGCATTCAAATGGTAAATATTTTTTCTCCCATTTTTGTTTCTTTTCCCATGTTAGTTATAATTATGTTAGCTATAAAAGAATGAGTGGCACCCAGATCAAATAAAACATGTACTTATAAGGTATTTATTTGCAACATACCTTCCACCACATCAGATGCTGCTTTGACATCCTTTTGTCATGTGAAAAACTATCCCCTGAGTCTATTCGCCTTACATCGTAAGCCAACCTTAATTACTATTAACCTCTGACTAAGTTGACCTTTATGGCCTATTCATTATAGCAAACTGCTGATGATTCTGACTTGGTTGTCTCTGATTATATAAACAAGTTGTCTCTGATTCTATAACTGTTTAGTGGTTCTACTTGGACATTCTTTCTTGAAGTGACCTTTTCACCACAATAATAACATCTTTATCCCAAATACTGATAGTCCCTCCATCTATGACCCTCCCCTCAGTATATGTAACATCGACCAGAGAAAATAAAACAATCTTCAGGATGTTTTTGTTTGAACTACACATAAAGAGGAAAAGTAATAGTATTTTGATCAGCAAATCTTCCTATAGAAATAGTCTTTGAGCATATCTATCCTCTAAATGATCCTCCATTTATGTTTTGACAAGAACAAACTGATGCCCCTCCTTTCTTCTTAAACTGGTTAAACTGCCTACTTTTAATTTTGATGCAAACACTAGCGGAATTGAATGAAATTTCACGAACCCAAGATCTATCTAATCCAAGTTTGCTGAAAATATGATAAGCTTATCACAATGGAAGACCTGCTCTAAGGCAACAAAACTATAAACCAACCCAATCACAACGACTACACCTGGAGACGAGCAAAAGGAGTATAAATTCACAATAAAGATTCGTCAATTCTTTGAAGAGTTGAAAGTTCAATCAAGAACCAAGATTGACAATAAAAAGTCGGCAAAAAAAAGAATATTATTAGCCAAAAAGAAAGTGTGCTAGAAATTATTATTAAGAGTATTTATACCCTAAGCCAAAAACCCTAGTTTTTTCTAATAGGTCACATATAAACCCAACTTAATTAATAATCAACCCAAGCTAAAACTACCCCAAACTAATTAAAATAAATAAAATAAACAAGTCTGAAACTCAAACAAATCTTTTCTCATAAAATAAAGAAAGTTTAATAGTCCAACTAATTTAATAAGATAAGTTCGGTTATTTCCGCATTCTTTCTGGCAGCAAGAAAGCCTAACTTCAAATGGATGATTCTATATCGTCTTAAAGAATTAGAAGGTGTGCCATATACCGTTGGAAAGGTATGGAAGTCTAGTTTCCAGCCCAACTAGAATCACCTAAAAATTTGACTTCTAGCTCTAATTATGATAAAAATAAATAAATAAATAAATAAATAAAAAGTAGCGAAAGGTCAAACTAACCGAATCTAGTCTTCTTCTCCTAATCCTTGTGTAATGGTCTTGGTTCCACTAGCAAGCCCCTCTTGAACATGAATTAGATTAATCACGACTTGCTCCTCATTATTTAATATCCTCTTGAAGTCCACTTGAACCCACGTATCTTGAAAAAGTCCATTGAAAGCCTCTTTGAACCTCTTAGCTCTAAGTCTTATAACTATACCAATCAGAACCTCCAATGGATCCTTTGGTGCTTGGATCGCATCAAATTTTCTTTGAAAGTGGTGATTTATTTGCAGAAATTTCAATATCCTTTATCTTACTAGTTTTATATTAACCTTATAGCCTTCTCCAATATAAGCTTCCAAAGCCTAAACTACTTTTATTAATTCCCTTACTATTTAGAACTGTAATGCAATTAACCTTTTTATTAAATCCAGTCTGAAGCCATCTCGCATCCTTTCAATTATGTGTTGCTTAGTCGAAACATAGAGTAGGGCGAAAACAAGAGGTCATGAAATCACATTTCATATTCGAGCACAAACATCTCTTGTCTTAAATCTAAAAATTCTTGTGATGATACCTTGAGTAAAATTGATTCTCATATTCTAGCTTTAAATCACCGCAGGTTAACGTTTCTATAACCTTTCTTAACTGGATTGTCTCCCACCTTGACATTGTTTTATCATATAACAATTACGTAGCATAATTTACCTATAGCTTTTCGAGTATCTTAATCCAAATCATTGTCTTCTCCCCCTTCCTAATTCATCTTCCTTCTACTTATGTATTTTGTTATCCCAAATAAGGTCCACAACCCATTTCCTTTATACTCTTCACCAACTAAACCAAAAATACTACATTGTCGATAGATGCAGCAACTTCTAGAGCTATTGGTATTGTTGGTACCACTAAATTTACATGTGCTACAGGAGTTTCAGTAGTAGTCATACCTTCTATCACTTCTTTCACTATCTATGCCTAAAATATTAGATCGGGATAAGGTATGACTGGTCCTGTATGTGCTATTAGAGAAGGTACTTCTGCTCATCCTTACAAGCCTAACCCAACTAGTTAGGTGCCTTATGCCTGTTTCAGTACTTGATTATCTCGAAATCCAGTTGATTCCCCTTGTCTAGACTAGGATGATACCGCTGGCATATTAAAGGTAGTTTAATCTAAAAGATCTTCTTCTTGCCAATAACCAATACCCACATAATAATCCCTCTTCTATTTAGGGGATGGGTTAGTTTAAGTTCCCTATTGAGTATGTATCATTCCGAAACAGGTCAATACATATTAACATTTACTCTAAATCCCAGAACTAGTGCTAGGGGCTCTGATACCAACTGTAACATTCTCATATTTTGTATCCGTTTTTAACAATGTATCAGGTCGTGATTTCTAAAAACAAGGAGTTTTTTAATTACCTACTTAATTTTCAACAGAATTTCCTCTATTATGTAATGATCCCAAGTATCGACTTTAAAACAATATGTTCGACTCAATCTCATTCATCCATTAACTTTATTTGGAATTATATCTCTTTATATTATATCACTTGTTTTACAATTTATTGCATCTTCAATATTAATCTATTCTATACAAGCAACCCATATAAACTAAGGTTTATATATGGCATAACAATAGGCATGAAAGTTAAAACATCTACGTATAGTACAACATCATGTTAAAGTTCATAATTTACTAAATTTACATAATTTATAATTTGTGTACATCATAGGCTTATACAAAAGGATATGTCATTTGTTTTCACTACTACTATCTTGATATATTACTTGTATATAACAAAAGTAACACACTAAAAGTCTACTAATCAACTTGGTTGTGGAAAGGTCCTATTACAATTTAAGATTAATGTAAGTATGTTAGGATATTATTAAATAAGAAGGAAAATAACAATGTGAAAGCATATAACTAACTTCATGTTTATTGTCCCATGAACTCTTCATAGTTTCTTGTAAACCCATTATTCGAGATTACAAATTCTAGTCTTGAACTTGTTAAATTTATTCCATTAAAAATTAATTATCTACTTTAAGTTACTCCATGTAAAAACCTGATTAAAATTGTTCTCAAGTGAAAATAAAAGAATTTATTTAATCAAAAAATAAATCAAATTAGATTAAATAAAAGAAACATGGAAAAAAAGGGTGAAGTAGGACAAAAAAAAAGTGATAAGGCATAAATTAATTAAGAAGGAAAAGTACTAAGGCAAAATAGGAAGTAGAAGATAATAGGGTCAATATGTAATTAATAAAAAATTGACTATAAATGATCTTTTTTTCTCTCTTTGGCCGACATGTTTTCTATATAAAGAAAGGGAAAATGTTGATTTTTTTCCTTCTTAATGATTGTTAAATCCATAAAAATAAAAAGAAGCAAAATTAGAGTAAAGGATACATAAGGAAATTGAGTCTTTGGGTGGGTTATTTTGAAGAAAATTTAAGGGTTAGAGTTTTGGAAAGGGAAGGAGAGTTAAAGTGAAGGTAGCCTTTGTTTTCTTACATCCATGAATTATCATCCAATTAGTTTATAGTTTTGTTAATGATGTGATCCAAGCAACACTAAAGGATCCATTAGAGGCTCTAGTTGGTTTAGTGACAAGGCTTAGTGCTAAGAGGTTTAAAGAGACTTTCAATGAACTTCTTCGAGATACATAGGCCAAGGTGAACTTCAAAAGGGTAATAAATAATTAAGAGAAAGCCTTGATTAATCTGATTCATGTTCAAGAAGGGCTTGTTGGTGGAACGAAGGCCATTATGCAAAGATTGGGATAAGAAGACTCAAATCAGTCGGTTTGACCTTTCGGTACTGTTTTGATCATAACTGGCGCTACTAGTCAAATTTGGATGCAATTTTTGTTAGGCTGGAAACTAGACTTCCATACCACTCCAATGATATATAGCATGCCTTCTAATACATTAAGACAAGAGAGAATCATTCATTTGAAATTAAGCTTTGATGTTGTTAGCAGATTACAAGAAAAACTAACCCTGTCTTATTTTAATTAGTTAAGTTATTGATCTATCTTTGTTTTGTGCGGCAACACTTATTTAAGTTTCATACTTATTTATGTTATTTATTTTAATTAGCTTGGACTAGTATTAGCTTGGTTTGGGTATTATTTAAATTGGGTTTATATGTGACCAATTAGAAAAACTAGGGTTACTTAGCTTTCTAGTATAAGTATTCTTTTTTAAGAATATTGAAAAAAAATGAATTTTGCAAAATAAAAATATTGCCTCTCTTGGTTCTTGATTGAACTTCGACTCTTCAAAGAATTCACCAATCTTTGCTAGTGAATTTAAATTTTTTTTGCTCATCTTCAGGTGTAGGCAGTATGATTGAGTGGTTTATAGTCTTATTGCCTTTAAGTAAGTATTCCATTGTGATAAGCTTAATTCCATACTCAAACTTGGATTAGATAGATCTAGGGTTAGTGAATTCCTAGATATAAAACATGTGTCCTGAATTATCATAAATTTTAAGTCTTACTCTTATGATTTGTCATGGTTATAGAATGTTATATTACTGGTTCTATTGAATAAATATTGAAAATGGGAAAGTTGATGGGATGGTCAAGTAATAGGTGTAATAGCCCGGCCTAACCTGCCGTATATTGTCCACTTTAGGCCTTACCGCCCTCACAGTTTTGTTCTTGGTGACGCGAGCCCATTTCTGAGCCCGACTCCCCAAAACACGTACAACAGGTTAACGACCAACACTACTCATAAAGCCCTGGCTCTGAACGCTCGTTTTCGATGTGGGATATCACAATAGTAGTCCTAGAAGATGGAACAAGTATTATAATTATTGTTTGCAAGATATGAAATTATTAAGTCGATAATTTGATATTGAAAAATATAGAGGAAACTTTGCTGATTTTTTGGTAATATATATATATATATATAAATAAAAAAGGTTTGGCATGAAGGATCCAAGGAGAGACAAAGAGAGAACCCCCTAGAAGATATTGCCTCTTACATGCCATTAATGCCTCATTAGTTAAGATTGAGGGAGTCATTTGGACTTCGGGGTGATGCTGATTTGAGGCATGTTGGAGTGTTATAGCCTAGTGAGTCGAGTCAACAGAGATGGAGAGTCGTACCCTCAGTTACAGTGGTAGTACCTATAATAGTTCTTATATTACATATTGACCTAGTATTCATAGCTTAAATAGTGAGGGTAGTGATTGAGGCAATACCCAGTACACCAACCACGATAGCTCCAGTAACTCTGGTAGTCACATTGGTGTGTATTGTAAAAAATATGAAGGAGTTAGGGTGTGAACCCTTTTTGAGTGAACCGAATGCAGTGATAGCGGTTAGGTGGCTTCATATAGTCAAATACATTTTGGATCAAATACATGTAACGAAGGATTTGTGGGTGAACTATGCCACCCATTTGCTTTCTGATAGGGCACGGTCTTGGTAGGATATAGTGAGGTTGAGGAGACATGGTCATAAATCTATTTTAAGGTGTAACTTGAGCACCAATTTTATTCATTGTATCACTGCAAGGTAAAAGAGTAGGAATTTTTAGCCTTAATGTTGGGAGACATATAATTACTGGATTATGAGAGGACGTTCCATGACCTTTCCATGTTCACCTTACATTATGTTCCTAGTGAACTACATATGATTGAGAGACTATGAGATGGGTTGCGCTAAGAATTGAGGCAATGATTGATTGCATTGAAGTTTGAAACAACTAGAGATCTCATTGAGGTTGTTGAGGTCGTACAGGCATGTATGAGGGAGGCTAGTAAGGCCATCTTAGTTTGGGCAAACAAAAGAACATAAATAATTCTCCAGGAAAACCATCTCTAAAAAAAAAGAATAAGGAGAAGTTTAGTCAGTTCAAGAAAGGGGGAGGAACAACAATAATATCTACTCAAAGTACTAAGGTGGGGTGGACTATAGGGCAATCGAACCTGAGAGGTAGTTTTACTAGAGAATCTTCAAAGCAGAAGATGATCATTTACCCTCCGTGTGCCTAATATAGGCAGAGGTATCCGAGAGATTTTTCTGCATCGCTAGGATGGTGTTACATTTATAGGGGGAACATATATGGCGAGATTGCTCATATTTAGGTCGAAGGTGTTATTATTGTGGAAGTTAGGGTCATTTTCAGAGAAATTGCCCCCACAGAACTAAGTTTATTAAGAATTAGCAATAGTAGGCTCAAAGCTTGTAGGAGTCTGCCATTGTGGATAGACCAGGCAGACGGGCACAGTTAGAGGCTAGTGGTAGTAGAGGTTGGTCTCGTGTTTAGAATGATAAGACTCAAGAAAGGTGTTTTATGTAACACAAGAGGAGACCAGGGAAGGCCTTGATGTGGTGCCAGATACATTAAAGTTAAATTTTTTATATGTACATATATTATTTGATCCTAAGGCTCCGCATTCCTTTATTATAAATAAATTTATGGGGAAACTGGGTAAAAATCCATGTTGGATAAAAAAAGGGTTTGTTATAAGTACTCTATTAAGTGAAAATGCGAATATCGATCATGTATATAAGGGGATCAAGGTTGATATTAATAGGTGTGAGATGAGAGTAAACCTATTACCATTGGAGTTACATGACTTTGATGTCATCCTAGGTATGGATTGGTTGGGTGGGTATAGGGCTTAAATAGACTATTTTGCAAAAACAATAACTCTCCAAGAACCGGATGGTAGGAGAGTGATATTTAGAAGAAATATGAATGTTATTCTAAATTGTATTATCTCAGTTATGACCGCTAGAAAGATGATAAAGAAAGGGTGTGAAACCTACCTTGCTCGTGTTTTAGAGACAAAAAGGAAGATTTTCAATTATCGAATATTACCATAATGAGAGAATTTCTAGACATATTCTCAAATGAGTTATCGAGAGTTTCATTAGAGAGAGAAGTAGAGGATAACGCTTGAAGAGGATGACACCTTGTTAATTGGTTGAGTTGAAGATTCAACTATAGGAATTATTGGATAAAGGATTCATTTGTTCAAGTAATTCGCCCTAGGAAGCTCCAGTAGTAATTGGGAAGAAGAAGGATGGAAATCTTAGACTATGTATAGATTATAAACAATTAAATAAGATAACGATGAAAAATAAATATACATTTACATGGAAAAATGATTTACATGGAAAAATGATTTGTTTGATCAACTTAAGGGAGTTAAGGTGCTTTCAAAGATAAACCTAAGATCAGGATACTATCAATTAAGAATAAAGGAGTTGAATATGGAAAAAACCGCATTTGGAACTTATTATAGGCATTATGAGTTCCTAGTAATACAATTTTGATTCACAAATGCATCAACAATGTTTATGGATTTAATGAATTGGGTTTTCCAATCTACTTGGATAAGTTTGTGGTGGTGTTCATAGATGATATCTTAGTCTATTCTAGTTTTTACTTGGAGTATAAACAACATTTGAGGCAAGTGTTATTGACTTTAAGGAATCATCAATTGTATGTCATGCTGAGTAAGTGTGAGTTTTGGCTAAAGGAAGTGTTTTTTCTAGGACATGTTATATCACCTGAAGGAATATTTATGGACCCTAAAAAGGTTGAGGCAGTGTTGAAATGGGAAAGACCAACAAATGTGACTAAAACTCATAATTTCTTTGGGTTAGAGGGATATTACAAAAGGTTTATTTAAGGATTCTCTACTAAAGCTATTCTAATGACATAACTAACTTGAAAAGAGACAATATGAATAGACAAAAGAGTGTGAAAAGTGCTTCCAATAGTTGAAAAGATGGAACACACTTGCATCGATGTTGATACTCACTTTAGAAACTGAAGGGTTGGTGGTCTATAGTGATGCATCAAAAAAGAGTTTCTATTGGGTATTGATGCAACACGGTAAGGTGAGTGCTTATGCCATAAGACAATTAAAAACTCATGAGGTTAAATTTCCAGTACATGATTTAAAATTAGTCATTGTAGTGTTTGCTCTAAAGGTATGAAGATAATTTTTATATAGATCTCGAGTTAGATTTTTATGGATCATAAGAGTTTGAGGTGTCTGATGACATACAAGGAATTGAATATGTAGCAAAGATGCTAGGTGGAATTGATCAAGGATTATGATTATATAATAGAGTATTGTTCAATGAGGGAAAATGTTTTTATGGGTGCCCTAGGTCGTAAAAACAAGGCAATGGATGCGTAGAGGGATGATTGGGATGGAAGGGAATTACTGGAGCTAAGAAAGATTGATGCCAAAATAGAAATTGGCCATAAGGACTCCTTATCAGCTTAGTTAAGAGTGAGGTCAGTACTTAGGGATAGAGTGCTAAAAGTTCAACAAAAAGATATTGAAGTTGGTAAGATAAGAGACAAAGTTAAGTCAATAATTGAAAGTCCTTTTCAGATCTTGAAGGATGGAATGATAGTATTTGGAAAGCAAATGTACTTACCGAGAGACAAGGCATTGAAAATTGAAGTACTACAGGAAGCTCATGAGTCGAGACTCGCGACACACCTTTGGAGTACTAAGATATACCGCGATTTAAAAGAGTTTTATTGGTGGTCAAATATGAAAAGAGAAGTAGCTGAGTACGTGGCCAAGTATGGAGTGTGCTAGTAGGTAAAAAAAGAACACAAGAAACCAGTAATGCCATTACAACCACTACTAATACCTGAATGGAAGTGGAAAAATATCACTAAGGATTTCGTGTCAGTATTACATAGAGGGAGAAGGGGCAATGATGCTATTTGGGTCATTATAGATCGATTGACTAAATTTGTGTTTTTCTTCTCAATGGAGATGATGGACTCAATTAATAAATTGGCAAAGTTGTATATGAATGAAATAGTGAGGTTACATAGGGTACTCATGTCAATTGTTTTAGAGCGAAACCCTAAGTTTACCTCTTGTTTATGGCCAAGTGCTTAATATGCTATAGGAACAAAGTTGAATTTGAGCATAACTTTGCATCCCAGAATAATGGACAATCTAAGAGAACAATTCAAATATTGCTAAGAAGGTGTATATTGGAATTTGGTGGTAATTAGGTGGATCACCTTCCCTTAGTAGAGTTCACCTACAAAAACAACTACCAAGCTACAATAGGAATGACTCCTTATGAAGCTTTATATGGATGTTAGTAGTGTTAGGAAGAAGTAAGGGATAGAAAGCTAATTGGGCTAGAGTTCGTACAGGTTACTTCAAAAAAGATAAAGACAATAAAAGATAGAATGAAAGCTGCCCATGGTAGGAAAAAGAGCTATGTAGATAATAAGAGGAGACCCCTTGAGTTTAGTATTGGAGATAGAGTATTTTTAAAGGTTTCTCCATGGACACATATGCTCTTTTTTTTCTCTTTTTGGCTAATAATTTTCTACATAAAGAGAGGGGAGAAATTGTTGGTTTTTTTCTTCTTATTTCTTGTTATATCCATAAAAAAAAAAAGCAAAATTAGAGTGAGTAAGGGATAGACAAGTACTAAAAACAGGAAATTAAGTCTTTTTGTTGGTTATTTTGAAGAAAACTTAAGGGCTAGGGTTTTGGAAAGGGAAGGAGAGGGAAAGTGAAGGGAGCTTTGGTTCTCTTACATCCATTACTTAGTTATCATCAAATTAAAGTAAGAAATACATCCAAAAATATTAATTACAATGAATTTGTAGTTTTGTTAATGAATTGAAAATTTTAAAGTTATGCGAGAATTAAATTGTGTTGTTTGATTGATGAATGGTTGTCATTGTGTTTGATTGTGTTTGATTACTGTTTGTAAATATGAAATATGGTTGGTTAATGATTTAATTCCAAGAATACAAGGGATAAAAATCCCTCTCTCACTACTTATAGATTTTAGCCAAAAGGAAAGAAATTGAGAGATTAGAGATTTTGATGTAATTGTTTAGAATTGTATGGCATTATAGTTATATGAATGTAAATGGATGGATATAATGGTAGGAAATTTCATAAGGATAAAAATCCTCCCATTTTTTATTTCCATAGTTTTGGCCAATGCTTGCTAAATAAAGGAAGATTTTAAAATTTTGAACTTATTAACGTGGAAAGGTATGTTTAAACTAATTTGGTTGATATATCCGAGAGTTAAAAATAGATTAGTTATGAAGAAATAAAAAAAGAATTTTACCCTTTATGGACATGAAATCCGGCCAACCAGTTGTAAAAGAATTGGATTTGATTAGATTAAGTAATAAGTAAATTATCTAAAGTTATGCCGATTGAAAGTGAAAAGGAATGAAAGAAAAAGAAATGGACATTTATACATGACTAGAATATGGAATTTTCAATGCGAATAAAGTGAGAATTTAGGATTTATATGTAGAATGAAACTAACCTTAATTGTAGATGAATGACAAATAATGTATTGGTTCTATGAGGAGAGGTTGTGGGACATAATCAGTAGTAGGGGACTAGATTGCAAGCGCAAACATCATGTAGGTGTTCAACACCTTAAAGGAAACTAGTTAATTATATGAATATTAGTTTAGTCTTCTTTAATTGTATCTTAATCTACGTTGGAAATATAGGGAAAAGTAACACACACGACCACGTTTCTATTGTTGTAGTTTTTGTTTTTCTTTTAACCATAAAAAAATAAAAATTTGAATAGTCAAATAGCTTTCGTTTTTTGTATTGGATCTCACACATAATTGTGTTTTAAACATTGATTTTGTAGAAGTTAAAATAATTTGATTTTCATTCATGAAGATTTGCTTTTCATTTATTTTGCATGTAAAAATTCATCTCACAATAGTTTTATCAAAACAAATATTTTTTTAAGCATATTTTCTTAAAACTACTTTTTTAAACCTGTAACTAGAAATATTTTTCTTAAAACTACTTTTTTAAACCTGAACTGCAAAAAATACCACAATACCAAATACATATAAAAGCTTCAAAGTTAAGTTCCACTAAATATTACACTTAAAAATTTCTGATTCTAAAATTAATGTGGTTATAACAAGTAATTAATAAAACATCCTTTTGGCAATCTAGACAGTGGAATTAGTACCTTGATTAATGGATAATTTGAGAGACTCTGGTTAATGGAATTAGTACCTTGATTGATAAGCAATTTGAGAGACTCTGATTAATGGAGTTAGTGCCTTGGCTAATGGGAGATTAGAGGAATTAATTTCCTAGTGAATGGGATTGGTGCCCTGGTAAATAGGAAATTGATGAAACTAATTTGTTGGATAATGGGATTAGTGCCCTAACTAATGGGTGATTGGAAAAACTAATTCCCTGGATAATGAGATTAATGCTTTGATTAATGGGCAAGTGTAAATCTTGGGTATAAATTCAACATAAAATTAGAGAAATGTTCTAAATTGAGTGAAGGAAATAAAATGAATGATGTGTGAAATTTGATAAATGGACACAAATATATGTATACGTAAAAGGTAAGGAAATGAAAATTGATCTAAAATCATTTTTATAAATATTTGATTAAGAAATGTAAACCCGGTACAACTCAAGAGTTCTATAAAATTTCTAAAAGAAATGTATAAGGAAATTAAGCAAATAAAATACAAAAAATTGAGGATTTGATGCTTGCAGTAAAATAATGGATATGGACCTTTGAAATTTAGAAAAATGGTTGGCGAACAAATTTTTAAATATAAAAGTGCAAAAATGCATGAAAAATAAAAAAACATTTAAAATGTGAATTAAATTTTAAAGGAAATGTTTATGAGGAAAGAAAGGTACTTGGGTATAAATTAATGAATTTCAATATCGCCTATTGAAAATTGATATTAAAAATATACCGGGATGGGTGAAATAATACCTGATGACTATAAAAGTTACTATTTGAAAGGACATAATGGGATTTTGATAATTTTGCCTATAAAAGAATTGGGTGCAGCCGGTTATGGGGAGAATTGAGAGGGAAGAAAGGAGAAAAGTCCATTTTTACTTGAAAAATCCTTAAGAAACCTAGAGAAAAACAAGAGAAAAAAAGTTAGTGATACTCAAGGATTTGAGCAACAAAATCACTTAGATTTAAAGTGTTCTTAAAAAAATTTTTTGGAGATAGTGAGAGGGAAGGGGTGGCAGTAGCTAAAAAGGAAGAAGAGGTGGGAATCATTGATCTATTAGCACTTGAAACCTAGATTACTCCTTAGTAAGGTGTCTCAACATCCATTTAACAAGTTCTTGCAATATTTGTTAAGTTTCCATTGATGTTTTTATCAAATTGTTTTTAATAAAAATTTCAACAAGGTTTTCCCTAATTTAGCCTATTTCAAGTTATCGACAATATCAACACTAGTCCCTAATAAACCATTTTCACAATTCAGTATTTTTATTTTACTATTACATTTCTCAATTAACAATATTTCATATTTTCTAACGTATCAATTCAAAGAATAATCATGTTAACTAAAATGAAGACAATTATCTTAACAATTATACACAAAATCATAGATTATAAATTTAATATACTTCCTTCAATCATATTTAATCTTTTAAGTATTATTATTAAACAAATGATATTAACTATGTGCTTACACACACACACACACACATCACCATTATAATTAGAAAATAATTACACAATAGAGTACAAGTTGAAGAAGCTAGTCCATTTAAGTTCATACATACACAACAAAATAATCTTCAAAATATACAGGAGGTAATATTATTATTATTAATTTACATGTCCAAAAGATCTATTAGTACTAGGAGTACACTCTAAGGCTACTAGGATGCGCGATATTGAGATGAACCTACACAATGATTTAAAAGAAAACCATGGTCAATTAGAGCATTTACATTTTGCATTTATATATATATTAGTTACTCACAAAGAAATTTCTAAATTTACTACCCATCTCTCAGGTACTAGTCACAAATCAATAATCTAAAATCTAAAATTATCCACACCATAGAGCGCCACTTCCAAACTAGTACAACTGGACCACCAGCCGCCCATTCACAGGGCACCAGCTCTATACCACGATAACTGGTCTACCAGTCGCCCATTCACAGAATAAATTATAATGGAAAAATCTATCAGCATAACGCATAAAATTTCATTGATTGAGGAGATAATTTAAATATCTAAAGTTTAGAAAAACATATTCAAAGTATTAAGCACCTACTTGGTGTTTGCGTCCTGCTAGCTGAACCTGTCTGCTAAGTGGTTCCTGTAGTCTCGCCCACTCCTGCAGGTTCCATTCGTTACCAATTAAATTATTACATCAATAATGTCACCACATCACCAATTTAATTCTATATTAACAAAATCAACTTGTTATCAATTTAATTATTTCGTCAACAACACCACCACAAAACCAATTTAATTATCAAACCAACAATAACAACTCATTACTAATTTAATTACTTCATCAACACCTTACCACATAATTCATTTAATTATCAAACAATAATATTAATTCATCACTAATATTTACTACATAACTCATTTAATTATCAATCAACAATATCAATTCATCACTAATATAATTTCTTCATCATTAACATTACCATATAATTCATTTAATTATCAAACAACAATATTAACTCATCACTAATATAATTTCCTCATCATCAACATTACCACATAACTCATTTAATTATCAATCAAAAATATTAACTCATCACTAATATATCACTAATATAATTTATTCATCATCAACATTACCACATAACTCATTTAATTATCAATCAACAATGTCACTAGTTCTATCTTCTTCATCTTTTGTGAATTGTTTTGAATGAACTTTGATAAATTTTCACTCAATTTCTTCTCCCTCTCAAGCCCTAACATGGTCGGCCAACATGGCTAATTTCCCACTCCCCACTTCTTTAAATATTTACAAGTTTTCCCCCCTTTTCATTTAAGGACTTCCTTGTTTTGTTTTAAAACCATTTGGCCCAAAAGTTTGACTTATTCAATTTCATCCTTGTCTAATGTTTAACCTCCTTAGATAATAATTTCTACTCCATTAATTTCTATTATTTCTATTATTATTATTATTATTTATTTAATTATTTATCCCCCCCTTTTTTAAAATAAATGTAAATCAAAATACATGAATTTACTCGGGAGTTACATGAAATGATGAGAATGTATAAATGAATAACAATGAAGGTGTTAGAAAGGGTTGAGAAAAGTGTTGATTGATAAGTTAATGAAATTGGGAGAATTGTCAACAATTGTGATAAGTTGCAAAATGATGATATTGGATAAACTAGTTCTTAGAATGTGTCTTTGGCAACATTATAGTGTGTATAACATGGCAAGAAATTTATTTTGAATAAAGATAAGTTAAATTGGTAATGTGTGAATGTTATGAAATTTATCGACGAAACTAGACAGTTTCATCTCTTGATCTTCCAAAGGGAATTTAAGCATGACAATGAGGGAATTTGGACTAAGTCTTTCATAGAAATTATAGCCTTGGATGTTATCTATCCAAGGAAGTTAACCTTGCATAATGTGGAGTTTTGGAACTCCATCTATGGGCTAATAACTTAGAGAGGGTCGGGACAAACCCTACTAGACAAATGGTCATCTCCTTAATAATGGGTAATTTTGAGGGCTTTAGGAGTAGAACTGGGTTCTTCTCCCTTCAATGGACATATAGCCCTATGTCTTAGCTTTTCAAGAGATTAAGTCACACCTTAAATGGAACTATATAATGTTAGTTATGGATGAAACCCAAAATAGTGTTCGAATGAGGAATTATGCTGATTGTTATATTTGTTTGCATTTTTATTTAAGAACTTAAGGAAAAGAATTTAATGGGAACATAAGATGTAAATTTAAGAAAAAATGGTAATAATGAATGAGATGATTAAAGAGAAATTTGTATAGATTTTGGATTTAAAAGAAATACACGCTCATGAGTAATGACATGGTATACTTGTTAATGCAAGAGAAGCCACATGACCCAAATAGCAGCTCAGGACGACCAATCAATCTTTTACAGCAGGTAGGTGCCTAACACCTATGCTTTCTATTTTCTAATATTTTAAATTGTTCGGTATGTTAATGCTTTGAACTTGGTAGTCTATATATATGATGTTAATAACAAAAATAAAAAGGGATCTATACGAATGGTAGTTTGAGATGACATTGATTAGCTATCTAGGTTTAGATAGATAATGGTATCAATGGGGTTCCATTGGTGTTGACATTTCTTAAAATTGATTAATCAATCCCAAGTAATTAGGTGATTAATGATGTCAGTAAAGATTACTAACATCGGCATGGTTAATCCTGGTTAAGGAAAAAGATAAGTTGATTAACTATTTCAAGGTATGAATAATTAATGATATCAATGGACTGCATTGGTATCGACAATCATTTCTAGTGTGATTAGCTGCTCCTGGGTAATGAAGCTAATGATATCAAGGGTTCTTAATATTGGCAACTTTAATAATAAACCAGATAAGGATAAGAATTAATTAACTATTTAAAGGTAGGGATAATTAATGATATCAATAGGTTGTATTGGCATCGGCACTTGAATGAAATTGATTAGTCTAACCCGGTATTGGGATACTAATGATATTAATGAGATTTATTAGTATCAACAATTACCTTTTGGAGAATGGGAAAGAAAACATTGATTAGTTATTTTGAAAGAATAGGATAAGCTAAAGATACCAAGAGGGGAATATCTTGGTATCAAGTGAGAATTAATTCATAAGGAGATGGTGTTCAAAACCATTGAGTTGAGTTGAGATTTCCAAGATGAAATTATTCTCGAAAAATAATTTAGGATATTAGATGGATATTGGTAATAGATGGAAAATATATGTTGTAAAAGAGGTTTATACCTAAATTTATTTATCAAAGAAATGTCATGGAAATTATTCCTTGTTGTTGTTATTGTTTGTTACTACTTTTTATTTATATGAATATGTTAATTTTTATTTTCAGGTCTATCGGGGTCACATCAGGAGTGATATTAGTTTAGTCACCTTTTGCTTTTGGACATGTAATTATTTTGTAAATTAAGAGACTTATCTCCTAAAACTTGAAATATAATATTGACCCATAAATTTGGATATATGACTTTAATCTAATGTATGTAATTCTAAGTACTTGTTTAACCATGCATATTTATAGTTGAAATTGAATTCTTCACTTGAATTACATTATATGATATTATGCAACATATATTCATGTGATGATATTATGTAATAATGAATTATGCGTTATTATTTTGTGAACTTGAATTGTGTGATGTTATTGAATAAGGTGTATTGTATTGATGAGCATGAGTTAGGTTAGGATCCAAGATGAATGGATCGAGCTGTGAAATGAAATTGAAAGTGTATTATGATTCTGTCGATAACTCCACTGAAATTTTTGAAAATTTCAGTGGAACTTGTTTAAAAAAATTAATGAAATTTTCATTTACCTATTGTGTGTTTTCCTGGAAATTAGGACTATTATAGTAAGTCAGAAAAATCCAAATGATTGGTAATAGAATAAAAGTGTGGTTTAGGCTAGAGACGACCTTAGTACGTTCACAAAATTAGATATTGTGGCATCGATTTACAAAGATAACGGTATAATAAGAGATAAATTGTTTGATAAATGAGGATTATGAACACACATATGTAGATGTTGCGATGTCGCGGTCGTACAAATTAATTACCCTAGCTTCAAACACAACACACAAGATAATATAGAGCAAGCAAGGGGTCGATCCCACGAGAAAGTTTCAAGTCAGATTTTTATGTTGTACGTTATGTAATTGGGGGGGTTTGGTTTGTGATTTTCTAAACTATGGTAGCAATTAAACTAGCAAATAAAATCAATTAAAACCGAAACTTATCAAGAAAACAAATCTTGGTCGCAAGCACACATCCACCAACGGAAATTAGAACCGATCCTTGAAACGAAAATTGCAGTTTATGTTCTAAAATTTTATATTTTCTTAACGTTGATTAATTAACGGATCCGCCGTATAACTAATCCTAACCAACAAACAATCAAAGTGTCCACACTAATGATTCAATTTAATGGTAGCTTTAAGAACTAGATAATTTCATCAAGATTAACATACAAGTTGTCCGCAGCTTGTGTCACTTTGTTCAAATGTTCTCCCTAAGTTCAATAACGTAGTTCCGCCATAATTATTAAGCTTAGTTGCTTCACAAGTTCATATATCACAACTCCGGTTTTGATATTAAACTTAGCAATAGATTGTTCACAACAATAACTTAGAGTCCGCTCTAGCAATCATCAACAACAATCATAGGAAATATGCATAGGAAAACAATCATACTCATTCATAACATAAACTAAAAATAAAAGGAAGAATAAATCTCACGGTTCTTGAAATCCGAAGGTTTGTTGTGTCCGTGGAACCAAGAAAAGAGCTTAGTTTTGCATAACTATTGAACTACTACTTCTAAAGAATGAAAAGAGCATGATTTTTGGGTTTGTAGAGGAGAGAATGTGTGTTTATTCTCTGTTGACTGCTGCCTCCTTCTGCTCTCCCTCTTTTCTGCTGGTTGCTGCCTCCTTCTCTCTTTCTTTTTATATGCTAAGAAACCCTAGTCTCTATTTTACAAAATAGTCCTTCCTTGAGTCGACAGTTTACATTTAAGTACTTCAATAACTATTTTTCCTAAAAGGAGAAATAGTCTTGCATGAAATCTTCAAGCTCTGACTTAGAGGAGCTAAATTGCTGATATAAAAACTTGGATATCGGTTTAGATGCTTCGGAATGTAGTTTGGACTTGTTTCTTCACGAAACCTGTTTGTTGGCAGAATTCAGTTGTCATCTTTGAAAAATCATATCTCCCTCATATGACATCTGTTTTGGCTGAAATTTGGAGTGTTGATAGGTCTTTAAGTCAGGAATCCAATAAAATTGAGTTTGCATCAATTGGACTTCTGTAGCTCCAGATATTAAATTTTGAATGGACAAAAGTCAACACTGGCAGAATGCAAGATTTGACTTTGCAGGATGTGATTTCCATGATATTTCTCTTTTTATTTTTCTTGCATTACATTTACAGAAAGGTATGGATGTTAGCTTTTTAGTGCCACTGGAATCACTTCATTTCGATCTTTAGAACTCACGCTCTGCACAAAACATCGACTGAACGTCAAATCTGCCAATTACCTCTAATTTACTCCTTTTTGCATCTTTCATCCAAAAGTGCCTTCAAAACATTAAAAAAATAATATCAATGCATTTTATATATAAAACATAGGCAAAACACTAGTTAAATGTGGGTGAAACTATCAAATAATATGGTTGCATCAGTAGAATATAATATTAAATTATCATTGAGTGTGAAGCTAATTATGCCTAATATAAAACAAATTTTCAAGTACTTTGCAACACCAAGCCTTTGCCTAATCGATGTAATTAAGAGAATGAATATTTTTTTGTAATATAATTTTGTATCCAAATTGCGTTCACTTATCTAACTTAATTAGGGATCATGTATTTAAGATAATTATCTCCTTTAGATATGTTTATAATTTTGTTGTACTCTTTTTTTTTATAAAGTTACTTTTTTAAACCCGAACCGGAAAATATATCACAATATCAAAAACACACAAAAGCTTCAAAGTTCAGTTCCACTAAATATTACACTTAAAAGTTTCTGATTCTAAAATTAATGCGGCTATAATAATTAATTAATCAAACATCCTTTTGACAATCTAGACAATGGGATATGAGGGTCACATCTTTTTTATTTGATATTAACTGAAGAGAAAAATTTAGATGAGCTTATATTTTAATTAAATTTTTTTCTTGATGATGTTAAAGCTACATCCTCATATTAATCTCATATTACTCTAAATATAAAACGTCAAGAGTGTTGTAGATATAATTTTAAGCACTTGAAATTAAACAAACACATGTATATAAATGTATGGTTTTATTAAATATATGGCCGGGTGCAATCTCTATCTAAAATATTATTTCAAAAGAATAGGACAATTCTCTTATTATTCCCTTGGATTTGATATTTGGTGATTTGATTTATTTGTGAAATCAAGCCAAAATTTATGCTTTGCAAGAGCTCGAATATAAACATGTATGGCGAAGTGAGATTTGGTGATTTTATACTTTGAATAGTACCTTTGAATTTTCTTCAAAGTGTTGTTGAATAATTTTTACGGGGTGTTTAAACTTGATCAAACAGAGCTTCGTTCTTTATAGACTTCAAGTATAGATGAAGGAGGTTGGGAACTTTTGAGAGAGATTTCTTATTTGAAGAGCTTGTCTTAAAGAAAATTTATATGTACAAGAATTCTTTTTTTTTCTTTTCTCTAGGTTAAAGCCATCTATTTATAGAAATATGTAGGCTCTCAAGTCATTTTCCATTACTACATGGTATGATTTTATTGGTTGATCTATATTGATGAGATCTTGTATTTATGACAATATCTTGAATATCTCATTTCAAGTATCAATCTTTTATTATCAAAGAAATATATGAAGATTTATTTATTTTTCATGTTATTTATTTTAATTTTATTTTATCTTTCATTTAAAAATAAAATTTGGTAAATTTTTTTTGTTTCTACAAGTGTAATAAAATATTTTTGATTGACACAATAATTAAAAATATTATTATTATTATTATGAGGATGACGTGTATAATTGACGTATCGGATCACGAGAAAACAAAATTACTAGCACAAATGGAAAATTAGGCACGATAAGAGACATGATATGCTGTTCCACTCGTGCACAGTTTTTCATGCATTAATTAATTGAACTTGAGCTAATACAAAACCCCCCACTGACTTCACCTCAATCTAGAAAAACGTCAAACCACCATAGAAGTGTCAGTTCGTTATTGGCACACAAATTACACTGAAATTTGTGGTTTTCTTTCTCAACTTGTTTCAAAAAATTAAAGTACTCAAATAATGCTGTCGAGCAAATTCGTCATAGATTCATCGATATTGTAGGCGAATTTTGTGATATAGTAGCAGCAAAAGAGATTAATAAAATATAGATATATATTCTAATATAAAATCCAGACTTAATAAATATTTTCTCTGTACCAATTCAATTAGTATTTTCAGTTAAAGATGGGTGGGAGTGATCTTGCCCCTTCGATTGAAAAAGTTCCACTCATTATGAAAGCATGCCCCAAAATAGAAATTTGTGTCCGAAAACCTTATACAAACTGGGTAAGCAAAACCAACTGTAAAAACTTCCACAACAGTTAAAGAGTGTGGGCCCCTTACAAGAAGGAAAAAACAGACGCTGCAGAAGATGGACTCTTTTTTCTTCTTCTTTTTTCCGTGATGGGACATGCCATGTTGCCTTGGCAATGATTCATCGAGGCCATCAGTGCTTAACCCACTCATGCCCACCATCCCCACTGAAACTCTAATTAATCTCCAGTTTCTTTGCCCCCACCACCACCAGCACCTTCCTGTAATCTGGATATCCCCCTCTTGTTTTCTTTTCATCAAGATTTTTATGGACTTTAATAATTCGCTAAGTGGTGCATGGAGAGCTTACAAGGTTAGTTTTTCTTATAAAGTCGAATGTTCTTATTGTATGTTCCATAGCACACTGCTAACAATTTTAGCCCAAGTTTTGTGCCCGTTTAAGTTACGGGATCCTGTAGCTCATTGAAATTAATTGTAATACCCTAACCCAAATATTTTGTGCTATGCACAAAATTTATATATAATTTTATTTTTGACTAAGTAGAAGAAAAAAAAACCTCTTGAATTCTATATCCATATAAAAAAAAAGAAACTTTATAGTGTATTCATCCTAGTTTTACAGACTTCATGATGGTTTAAAGAAAATAACTCTTGAGAGTCACTTGTTATAGGTGCAGAGAACATATGTGGAGAGGATTGATGTTTAAGGATTGAAGTTTCATTCTATTTTCTTGGTTTCAAGGTAAGAAATATGAACCCTTTTTATTTAGAAATGTTTTGAATTGATTAAGGTTTTTTTTTCTATATGAAATGTTTATAAAGTTAAGAAATTTAAATGGTATTTATATGAATGATTAAATATAATGAAGATGGTAGATTCTATAATATAGTAAGATGGATTAAGAGTGTTTAATAGTATGAAAGTATTAATTTAATAATTAGGTATAAAAGTGAGAAGTTGTCAGTTCAAGTATTTGATAGAGGCTTCTATTCGAACCAAAAACTATATTGAGCATATTCAATTTTTAATCAAAATTTTATATGTAGGAAAAGCTTATTTTGTCTATTTTCTAACACCATAAAAGTTCAATTAATCCAACTTTTATAAAGATATTTATGGTGAAATAGTAAAGGATGTGTAAATTATCTGATAGTAGTGTTCGATAGTGATTTTAGAGCTTATTATAAATTTTGTAAAAAGAATCACTAGGTGAATCATGAGGTAATTCAAACTAGTTTACAATCCAAAAAGCGCAATTGAATTCTGAATTTTATAGGAGTTATGGTCAAATTACTAGGTAGATAGGTTATTATAATTAAGTATCGGGAGGACTTTAATGAGTTATATGCTTGTGAATAAGTTGTCTGAGTTGAGATTTCGAACTTTGGTTATTTAAGCAAGAGAGATAAGTAAATCTTCACACACCATTATTTTTAAATAGAATAAATTTTTTTTATTGTGTATTTTTTATGTACCATTGTATTATATTCTTTAAAAGAAGATAAAACACTTGTTATATTCAAATTGATTTGCTTATATATGATGGTTATGAATACATGATAAAAAATCTTTGTAAGAATGTTTTCTAAACTGATTTATAAAAGAAAGTGTTTTGCATTGGATTTATAAATGGTTGCATAATGGCTCTCATATTGCAACGAATGAAGTAATGACTCCTGGTGAGTGAGGTTGTCAAAACTATAACTAGTTCTAATGGCTCATCAGTGAGTTATAATAATTGTTAATGGACCTTACCAACAGGCTACAATAGTTAGTCAAGAATAGTCAAATAATGTGTGCTCACGTGTATAATATGGTTGTAGAAATTTGACTTGAGAGTAAAGTTATGTTTATGAAATTGAATGTCACGTCATGTATTGATGACTTGTTTTATAACATATTTTATGAACTATTAATTATTAATATTTTTTTGAATTATTTTAAGTTGTTGTTTTATTATTTTCAATGCAAATATGTCTGTGTGTCACTTGTGCTTGGCTTGTTAGCGTGTGTAGAGCTTTACTTGCTAAGTTGTGGTGTGTATATGTCACTTGTGCTTGGCTTGGTAGCATGTGTGGCGCTTTACTTGCTAAGTTATGATAAGCTTACCAACCAAACCCCCCCTCCCTTTTATTTTCCTCTCTAGATAGGTAGAGGATTAAAGTAGAGGTGTTAGTAAGTTTTAAGCTATGTAGTTTACATTGTTAGTTTAAGTTAACTGAGCTTAATAATTTTTGTTTAATAAAAAATATATTTTGACTTGTTATTAGACATTTATTATTAATAATTTTAGGGACTTGTAATAAGTTTTTTATTTTGTTATTTATCTTTAGTAGGATTTTTATAATGTTTAAGACCTGGAGTTGTTATGTGATTGTTTATGAATTGCATATATTTATAACCTTTTAGTTTAGCATTTTTTGTTTTTAGTAAACTTTGTAAAGTTAGCCTTCGTATTATCTAAGATTGAATACTAGATGATACAGGCTTGTTGACTCCTAGTTTCTAGGGTGTGACATTTGTAATGACCTAAATACTTGCAGTATTTCTCTCATTCATAATGGATAGAAATAAGGGTATTTTTTTATACAATTGTCCCTTAAATATAGGTTTTATTCCATAACAACTCTTAATTTCTATTTTTAACATGTCACTTAACTTCACTCTAATTATGTGACCATGTTATTCAAGTTTATCATCTAAGTTTCTATAAATGTGAATTGTTTTATAACAACTATCATATCAACAACAAGGCATCTTTAAACATTTGTATGGTTTATATTCATGTCAGGTGTATCAAAACTACTTAAAAGAAAGAGACACACACACATATTATGTTCTTAAGATCACAACACATCATAATTTACATACAATATTATTCGAGTATCTATATCATAAAGTTTTACAAACTATAAGATATTTATTCTTACTACTACTTTGTTTATACGAGTCTTACAAAAGTGCATACTACTAGATTTATAAACACAATAATCATGTTATAATTTAAACTTGATGTAAGTTTATAAACATTAAATATAATACAATTGAGGTAACAAAGTATATAATCATGGTTAAATTAATGTTTAACAAAATAAGTTTGCATTAACTATTTCTTACCAATGTCTATTTTAAACACATTACTTCACATTATCATTCAACAATAATTCTTATTATTTTATTCAATTCATTTGCTTCTAACAATCAAAGTCCTAATCAATTTTATTTATTAAAGTTCAGAAATTAACATATGAAGAATTCCTTATCATAAATTATTCATCTCTAATTATTATCAACTAATATAATCTCTTATATACGATTCCTGATCAATCAATTATGGTATCGTTATTCTTTAATAATTTATTACAATTGTTCGTTCATTTTAACGATGAATACTATTGACTGAGGCTATTCATAATATTTATTCTTGGTTATCCTAGCATGGACACCATTAGTCAAAGCTAATCTCATCATTCATTCTTGATTATCCTAATATGGATACCATTAGACGAAGCTAATCTCATCATTCATTCTCAGTTATCCTAAAATGGAATCTGGTTATCCTAACAAGGATACTACTAGCCGAAGCTAATCTCATCATTCATTCCCAATTATCCTATCATGGATATCATTAGTTAAGCTAATCTCATCATTCATTCTTGATTATCCTAACATAGATCCTGTTAGCCAAGGTCACTTCATTATCTATTCCTGAATATCCAATTATGGATGTCATTAGTTGAAGCTAATTACAATATTATTTCTTACTCACAAGTATTCAATTAACAATAATTGTATAACAACACATTATTAAAGATGTACATTATAAATTTAATAAAATGAAATAAAGGTGAAAATCACATACTAATAAATCAATACACCTACCTAATTTTTGTGCTCTAACAGTACCTCCTTGCTGCTATATAGACCCCATAACTTCTCATATATCAATAAGAGTACTCTTTATACATAGTTCAATTTCCACAAGGAGTTTTAGTTAACTATACATCAGAAAAATCAAATTTTAATTCATAGCAACATGGTATAACAATTTCATTTTATGTGTTCTCTTATCATCAAAATATCATTTCCTTTCACACTTACTCATCATAAAGATATGTTTTTGTATTCAATTTTCATGTTGTTTTTAATTTGGCTTGTTTATACCATTTCGGTCAAATTCTTTTTAAGAGAGGGAATTGTTTTTTTTTTCATATAATTTCATTTTCTTTCTAGAATACAATGCTAAAAGGTGGAGCTGAAAGTCCTCTGGCTTAAATTTTCATACTAGTCACAAGATATTTTTTTTCAATTACATTGTGATTTTCATGCCTAACCATCTTCTTTGTAACCTTGCCTTCTCTTATTTTTCTTTTTTGGTCGAAACATGCTTAAGGTAGGGCATTAGGATCCTTCTCAATTTATGTCATTTACTTGTTATGAATCACTACTATTTTCAAGTTATATATAGATGTCAATATACACAGTCATAATTCATCACATGGTAAGACATCAACAATATCTTCAAAGAAAGAACATCAATAATATTTCACAATTTATGTCATTTACTTGCTATGAATCACTATTATTTTCAAGTCATAGATACAGATGTCCATATACACAATCATAATTCATCACATGGTAAGACATCAACAATATTTTCAAAGTAAGAACATCAACAATACTCATATTTTGATCATGACATTTGGTGTTCTTAACCTTTCACTTCATATAATTATCATTATCCAACTACTTTCCTTTCAAACCATTAAGCATAAGCTAATAACTACTCTCCCATTATGTATAAGATCATTTTTTACCATCTTGTTTATTTATCTAAAGATGTTCATCACATAAGGATTCTTTCTTTATTTTTCTTCTTTTGGCCTAACCATATTGTACTTATTGTCGTTATTCTTCAAGCTAAACCATATTATTTATATGGAAAGCAAGAATATTAACACTTTTAAATTTATATTTTAGCTTAGGTATTTCTCTTAAAACACTTGTTCACAATCACTAATTATCAAAGTTTATCATTCAATTTCTATTCTCTCTTCTCTCCTTCAATGGTCGGCCCTAGTTAGGGTTTTCATCCTTGACATACATCAATTTATTTTGTTATAAAATCTTGAATTGTTCTTCCCTTACCCTTACTTTCTAATCTCCTCTTTTGGTCTTTCACAATTGATATGTATAAGAACCCTAGATTGTCTTATTTAGGGTTTTCTTCCCTTATAGCCTAGTTAACTCAAAATAACAATTAAAAAGGTAAGAGGTCATTCTTACCATATGAATTTAAACAGAATTTGAGGGAGTGTTTGATGATTTTCTTCTGCTTCTTCTTCTTTCCTTTTCTTCTATTATTCCAGTCGGCTCTATCTCTCTCTCGATACTTCAATTTTTATGGTTTCTCACCTCATATCTATTTTTCTCTCACTTCAAATAAGCCAATACCAGTTCCACTTGAAATCTAACTTATTAGTACTTTAAAGTGCATTTTTATCAAGGTTTTATATCATCATATGGCACTTAAAGTATCATTAAATTCCCTAACTTGAGCATGTTTTATAATAGCAAGTACGATAACATAAGATATCTTTAATTTATGGTAAATGCTCATTTTGAATGCAAGCATATCTCACAATTTAAAGGATTGATTGATGTGTTTAACTATTGAAAGTGAAAAGATAAAGAGATGTTGGTTCAATTCAAACTGGAACACCATTTGATTATTGGATCATAAATGGAGCTGTAGAACTTGGATTTCGATCTGGTTTATATGGATAGAAAGCTAAGACATAGGCCTAAAACTTTCATGTAGAGTTCAAGATTCAAAAGGGCAGTTTTGGAGTTCAAATCGTAGCAGCAAATAAGAAATCTAAATATGTCTTACAGCCTAGACACTGTTTAGTGTTCAGCCCATATCTCGAGTTCTAGAAGTCCAAATAAGCTCATTCTTATTTTGTTGGAAATAGGAGACAAATGCCTAGAACTTTCATGCAGACTATCTGTTCAAATTCTGATGTTAGCAATGATGTTTTGTTCAGACAAAAAGATAATGGTTGTCACCAAGTCAAGAAGTGGCCGTTTGCTCAATAATTAGTCATTAAATCCATAGTTATGAATTTTAGCCTATAAAGGAGGCATTTGCTATGAATTTGGACATCTTAGTTTTCAGATCAAGATCTTGCTCTTGTTCTCTTTCTTTGTAATTTTATAATGTTTAAGTTCTGCTTTCCTTAATCTTTTATTTATATTTTTCATCATAACTATGTTCTTATCTAGTCTATTTATGTTTCTCTTGTTCATAATTTTTAACTAAGTTTATTATGTCAAGGTGAAAAGGTTACACTAATGATGTAAGAATAAGTATAGTATAAACTCAACATGGATTTATGTTTGATACTAATATGCTTTGTATTTGTTATCTTACTCACTCATAATACCTTGCTTGTTAAATGGTTAGTCTAGATTTGTGTTGAACAACAAAAACTTTATCCTTTCATAGCCAACTGTATGGTATAACCGACACTTGTGCTATGAAAGGAACTTGATTTGTTGTTAACATAAGTTATCATCATGAATACCTGACAACATTTACAAGTATTGGCATTACTCAAATAAGATAATTAACATAATCAAGTTAATAATTTATAATCTGATTGGAACTTCCTTTGTGTGTGGTTTCTAGTTGAGAAATAAAAGGAGTTTATATTATACTTATTTGAAATACCATTAATGGATCCTCTTACCTTGACAATTGTTTTATCTTTGTTTAATCCTTACATCAATATCTCATCTCAAAGTTCTTTTTAACTTCTTTCCATTTATTATTTGTAATTTTATATAGTTGACCTCCCTATGGTTCGACCCCGGTCTTGCCGGGTTATTTATTACTTCGACACTCCTGCACTTAGGATAAGACATCAATCTTTTAATCGTGTCACTAACATTTATACCTACAATGTGTATAAAGACACCACCTCCAAATTACATCATTTTAAGGCTCAAAATTAACAATTACAGTAGCACCTGAAATTTGTCCAATACCTCCTTAACTCAGTTTGTTTCTCATATTTGGAGTTATACAACTCCAAATAAGTCACACTTAGCTCCATTTAAAAGATAACATTCATACTTACAACTTTTATAAAGACACCAACTCCAAATTACAATGTTTTCAAGTTGTAATTACAATTAGAAATTGGCTAGTAAGACTGTCATAATTTTAGTTACATGAGAGATAAATTTGACAAGCACACAAAGTGTTTTCATGCATCACAACATCCATTATCCTTACTCCATATTCAAAGAAACTCTTATTTCCTACACATTTTCAAGAACCCTAGAATCACAACATTGAGGGTTTTTCAATTATCCTTTACTAACTATAAAATCAATGAGGAAAACTAAGGAAGAACACTTTCATCAATAATTTCAGTTCAAATTGAAGAGTTCTTACCAATTTCTTCTTCAATTATTCTTCCTCTTTATCACCCATACTTGTCCCTCAAGTTCCTCTCCTCCAACCAAGCTTTCTAATTTTGGCCTAAATGTGTTTCTCGCCTCACAAACCTGTTTGCAAGCTTCAATCTCATAATTTAAAAAGATTTCTCAAATGATTTTTTAAAAGAGGCAAGAGAAGACTCTTCCTTTTTTTTTAGCTGTTGTCCAGCGTGAACAATAGCAGCAAGCATAGTTATATTAGGTTTTATGGGTCAATTACTATTATACCCCAACTTATCCCCCTCCAATTTTGGTTTATTGCACTGATCCAACACTGTGTCTTTATTTTCAAGACCTTTTCAAACTCCAATCGACCTCAAATTTCAACCAAAGGTAAAACATTATGTTTTAAAACCCCACGTAAAATTTAAGTCTGATCCAAGGTTGGATTGGGAGATACATTTAATATTGTAAATTTGAACAGTTGAAAATTTCACGCCAAAATTTGAATTTTGCATACCATGTATTTTGCTTAAATCATCTTAGGTCTTAGACTAATTCTTTAAAGATTTCTATTCATAATTATCATAAAAATGTTTCTTACCACTTTCAGTCCTAGGAGTGCGGTTGTGCGAAAGGATTATACTGAAATTCAATATTTCTCCCGCAGAGGGTCATGCGTTAATTTATTTGATATTTCCTTCTATTTTACACATAATATCAACCAGTTTACAAAATTTTAGCCTTCAAATTATTATTTTTACTTGGTCAAGGAGTTTTCATGATTTATTGTTAGTTAATATTTCACATACTATTTTGTTGCTTTATCTTCTCTAAATTTGAAATTAATCTTCCAAAAATGTTCATCCCAATTCATATGATTTTCTTCCTAATTTATCATTTTTTTAATTAATAGTTACTCTATTTAACCTAGATTTATCTATTTTTAACTGGGGGTTTAAATATGTGATGCTATGTATAAGACCAGTTGTATCTCATGCTTTGAGCATAACAAGTAGATACCAATTTAATCCAAGTGAGAGTCACTAAAAGATAGTTAAAAATATTCTTAAGTACTTAAGAGGAACGAAGAATATCTTTCTGGTTTATGAAGGACATGAACAAGAAGTTCAAGGTTTTTCAGATGCTAGTTTTCAATCAGATATTGATGACAACAAATCTCAGTCAGGATATATTTTTACTTTAAATAGTGGTGTTGTGAGTTAGAAGAGTTCAAAACAAGAGACCACAATTGATTCTACAACTGAAGATGAATATATCTTTGCGTCTGAGGCAACAAAAGAGATTGTTTGGATCAAGAAGTTCATCACTAAACTAGGTGTGGTTCCTAGCATTGTTAATCTAGTAGCCCTATACTATGATAACAATAAAGTCATTGCACAAGCAAATGAATTAGGTTCTCATCAAAAATCCAAACATGTACTTAGACGATTCCATTTGATTAGATAAATCATATAGAAGAAAGATGTAAAGATAGAGTGAGTATCCATTGAAGAAAATCTTGTAGATCCTCTTACTAAGGCACTGTCCCAGCAAAAGTATGATCACCATATGGAGGGCTATGGTATTAGATACATGAATGGTTGACTTTAGTGTAAGTGGGAGACTGTTGGTGAAAATATCTTGTGGTCAATTAGTTGGTTACACGTAACACTAATTTTATTCATGTAGAATATATTTATTATTAATAAGACTTTATTTATCTTTATATTCATTTATATTTTATTAATGAATCTAGTGTATAATTATTGAATCTAGAGTAAAGATAAAGTTCTTGAGACTAAAAAAATTTCACAAAGAAATTGTAAAGTTGTTATAATTATGAGATTCCAATTGCATCAAAGCATTATTCTAAATCTTCTTCGTTAATGTTCTATTAAGATTGGACATTAATTAGAATTGTTGTGACTGGTACATATTATGTTCCTTCCTTTATGAAAAGAAGCAGTTGCTTTTATAAACTGAGATATGAGGGATACTTGGAACTAATAGGCATGTGCTTGTCAAATGACATGTACATTGAATTGACCTGCAAGAGAATTCCATATAGAGAGATCACTTATCTTTATGAAAAGGCTCTCATGATAGTTGTGTAAGTGATCCTTAGACTTAAGATCACTAACTTATCATATATAGAGAGAGTTATATTTTGATCCTGACCACATGTTATCCTAATCAAGGGTAACAAGTGGGTACATATTAGGTATAACATAAACTACATAAAGGTATTTAAGTAATCAAGAAAGGATTAATCACCCTAGGTGAATTCAAAAAATATTCTCTATTTGTTCTCAAATAGTATTGATTATGAAATCCTTAGCCAAGGTGGAATGAGTTTTGAAAAAAGTTTCAAAATCTTATTCAAAGAATTAATTACTATAATGTCGAGAACTAAAATGATTTAACAAAATAGACATACTTCATGCTATAATGTTTAAATCAGAACATTCATAATAAAGAGATAATAATTACACCGAGAAACTAGTCACTAAGAGGTTAAGTCAAACCACTTATAACTTTTCTAATATTTAGGGGATCATGACAGGTTGCTAGACATTGTATTTGATCTTCAAATATAAATCAATCAATTATTGAATTGATAATAAATTAAATTGTTTAATTTATTTAGGATTATGATTTATATTTGGGTCACCTTATTAGGGAACCTAATAGGTCACACACATAAGAACTATTGGTCAGAAATTAAAATGTGATGATTAATCGTGTGACTTGATTGTAAAAAAAAAAATTAGAAATTGAGGACTAGAATATAATTAATACATGAGATTACAATTCTAAACCTTGAAAATTGACAAGATCAAAGAGTTAATGTCTTCTCCCAAGTGTAGGAGTGTCGAAGTAATAAATAACCCGGCAAGACCAGGGTCGAACCACATGGAGGTTAACTGTATAAACTACATCTAAAGAAATAAATAATAACATAAAAAGATTGAAGAGAACTTTGAGATGTGATATTGATAAAAGGATTAAACAAGGATAAAATAATTGTCAAGGTTAGAGGATCCACTAATGGTATTTCAAACAAGTATAGTATAAACTCGTTTTATTACTCAACTGGAAACCACACACAAAGGAGGTTCCAATCAGATTATAAATTATTAACATAATTACATTAGTTATCTTATTCGAATAATGTTAATACTTGTAAATGTTGTCAGGTATTCATGATTATAACTTATGTTAACAACAAATCAAGTTTCTTTCATAGGACAGGTGTCGGTTATACCATACGGTTGGGCTATGAAAGTGTCAAGTATTTGTTGTGCCAATAGTTGTACAACATAAATCTAGATAAACCATTTAACAAGCAAATTATTTAAAGTGAACAAGATAACAAATACAAAATATGTTAGTATCAAATATTAAAGTCCATGTTGAGTTTATGTTATACTTATTTTTACACCATTAGTGTAACATTTTCACCTTGATATAATAAACTTAGCTAAACATAATGAAAGAGAGAAACATAAATAAACAAGATAAGAACATAAATAAAATATAAGTTAACTAAGTAAAGGAAAGGAAAAGAAAAGCATAAACAAGAGATTAATATAAACAAACGTAAGCATTATAAAAATATAAAGAGAGAGCAAAAACATGATCTTGATCTGAAAACCAAGATGCCTAATTGCATGGCAAATGCCTCCTTTTATAGGCTAAAATTTGGAACTATTGATTTGATGACTAATTTTGAATGGGTGCCCATATCTTGACTTAGTGACAATCCTTATCTTCTTGTTTGAACACAACATCATTGCTAACATCTAAATTTGAACAGATTATCTTCATGAAAGTTCTAGGAAATTGTCTTAACTTTCCAACAAAAAACAAATCAGTGCATTTGGACTTCTAGAACTCGAGATATGGGATGAACACTAAACAATGTCTGGGTTGCAGGATAGATTCTAACTTCTCTTTTGATGCTAAGATTTAGACTTCCAAATAGTAGAATTGAGTCTTAGACTCCCCTGAATGTTCTAGGCCTATGTCTTAGCTTTCTAACCATATAAACCAAACTGAAATCCAAGATCTACAGCTTCAGATACGACCTAATGACTGAACAGTGTTCAGTTTGGACTGAACCAGCATCTCTTTTCTAAGCTTAGCCCTCTCTTTGTCTTCTCAATTTCAGTAGTTAAACTCATCAATCAATTCCTTCATTTATGTGATAGGTCTGCATTTAAGATGAACATTTACCATAAATTAAAGGTATCTTATAGTATTAGACATGATATTATAAAACATGCTCTAGTTAAGGAGTTATTGATACTTTAAGTACAAAATAATGATATAAAACCTTGATAAAAATGCACTTTTAAGTTCTAATCAAAAATCAAGTAGAGACTTAATTGAATAAATTTTTAAAATTATCCCTATAAAAAGAATGTTATGCCTCTAATTTAAGGTTAAATTGATATTATACTACATTATTTAAGGGGAAATTGATATTTTACCATTAATAGGATTTTTAGGTTTCCATATAAATCAAACGTTATACCTCTAATTTTCTATATATAAAAAAACAATAGTGAAGAGAAGGGTGAGAAAAGTACAGTATATAAACTCACAAGTGGTTTATGTGGATATAGCAATTCCTCTCACTTAAAAAGGTTTAGGAGATTTTTTACAAGTGGTTTGTGTTGATTATCGTTAGAAGTTGAATATTTGGATGACTAGTGATTTGCAATAACACAGCCTTGAAGTAAATATTCAAAGCAAAAAAGAACAACTGATCTACAAGTAATCTTCGCATAAACCCTAAACAACTCTAGATTTATCTAACGAGATCCTTGGGAGTCCTGAAAAAAATTAAATTCACTGTTTCCACTGCATATATATGTTTCAGAAAACCATACATGCTTTTTTTTGGCATTTAAGATGGCTACTTTAACAATTCACTTGTGGAGATTTCTCTATGTCAATCACCAATAAGGCCTCGAGTTTGGCACTATGTTAGTAATGGCAACCAGAACTACATCTTTGAAGGATAAAATGGCTAACTTGACAAGCCTTGTTGAGGGCCTTTCGACTTCACTCAAGGTAAAAGACCATGAGATAGCTAAGTTGATGAACAAAGTCAAGAGCATGAATGAGGGAGGCCAAGCTTTAGCCACCAAAGTCATGTAAGAAAACCATATAGATATTGTTAAGGATTCTACAATCAAAGATACAAGGATTATCTGTGGTATTACTGATGATGTCTTTACCATGAATCAACTGAAAAAGCTTATCAAGAAGGCCATCATGGACTAAGCAGAAAGTTCAATGGAAGCTTCATATTCTTATACAAAGCCATACACCATGTCATGATGTACACAATGTCAAATAGCAGGGTTGATTCCTTGAATTGAAGGGGTTTGGGTTATAAAATTATGATTAGAGGGAGTCACTTCCTAGTATCATGATCATTAGAAAACCTATAGTCTGTGAGAGTTTGGGTAAAAGGACTAGTTTTGCAAGAGAAAGACGCATCACCCCTAGTGCGCCTTACTTAAGGTAAGCTGTATTGTTAATTAATTGTTAATCTAAGTCATGTTTCTATTTGTTGGTCTCATCCAAGGTTCAAGGCAGATCTCCATTCATGAGGAAGTCTTTTACCTTATCAGGTTAAATCCTAACTATTTTAAAGTCCAAGTTTTAACAATGCATTTATTTTCTAATTTTGTATTTTTAAAATCTAGAGGTATACTATACAATGTGATTTTATACCCAATTTTGTGGGGCGTACAACATCGAGAACAATAGCGTCTCCTCCTAAGTGATGGTGAAAAGGGATTTTGGATTTAATCATAAAATTATGATTACAAGGTTCCGGAGTTGCCACCTAGTACTATGGTTACTAGAAAACCTATGGTCTACAAGAGTCTAAGTAACGGACTGGTTGTGTAAGGAAAAGACGCATCACCCTCAGTGCACCCTACCTAAGGTAAACTGCATTGTTATTTGATTGTTTTTCTAGGTCATGTATTTGTCTATTGGTCTTTTCTAAGGTTCAAGGTAGACCTCTCGTTATAAGAAAGTCTTTACCTTATTAGGTTAAAGCCTAACTACTCTAAGGTCCAAATTTTAGTATCATATTTTTTTTATCTTTAATATTTGAGGGTGTACTTTACAATGTAGTTTTATACCTCCAAATACTAAAGTCTACAACTATATCCTAACACTTTAAATATAAAGTGAACAAAATGATTGGTGAAGGATTTTTGATATTTTGGACAAACCCTAAAGGATAATCATAAATTGGTTATGATATTTATTTTAAATTTTAAAATATAGGAAAGATGCAATTTTTGTTTTTTTTAATGAAAATATGCTTGGAAACGTTTTAGGATTTGGTCGTATGTAAGAAAACAAAATATTTTTGTGTGTTTTTGAAATAAGGAATGTTTTTTGTTTTTTTCTAAAATTTCAGAGAAAACCAGGTATTTTGTACTGAGTTCATATCTTACAGTGTAAGTTTATGGCCTAATATTAAACACAATTGGTAGAAAAACATGAGAGAAAATCACAAATTGTTTTTGAAGTGACCTATGAAGTTTTTTTTTTAATTTTTTTTATTATTATATAATAAAATACTACTACTACTACTACTACTACTACTACTACTATTATTATATAGGTTAGGCTGGATCCGACCCAAGCATTTGGGTCATACCTAGTTAAGTCGAGTGGGCCGATAGGCAGCCCAATAGTCTTAGTTGCTTTTTTTTTTACACTGAGCTGGACCCAGCCCAACCAACTAGGCTAGCCTAAAATGGGTCTAGCCCATGCACTACATGGTCACTGGCTCAGCCCAGTAACCATGTTAATTATATTTACCTTTTGCATGCAAACTGAATTCTCATTCTATATGCAATGGTTGGTTTTGTTGTGGTAGGAGAAGAAAAGTTACATGATGCAAGGTAAACTGATGGTGGCATCGCTACTAGGATGCTCAAGTTGCTGGAGTTGGTTACTAGATTATAGTCCAAAGGAAGAAGAAATTTGTGATGGAGCCACTTTTCACAGTGGTTGAGGACGACGATCACTGGTGAGGGAACTGGTGTTGGTAAAGGTGTATAGGCGGTCTTGGGCGGGCGGGTGGCTATACCATTAAAGTGGGGGGGAGAGAGAGAAAGAATAATGTTGACAGAGAAGAGGATAGTTTTTCTCCGACTTTGGCCCCTGATTTCTTGATGCCCAATGCTTGGAATCTACCTCTATTTATAGGGGATGGAAGAAGGACACTTTATCTCTTTTGAGGACCAATCTTGGCCCTTGATTTGAACCAAAAGGATCCTAACCATTAGTTTAAAGTTGCTATCACGACTTGAAAATATTGGCAAGTAAAAGCTGTCTGAGTTGGCTAATTAGTACTTAAAAGTGCATTTTTATCAAAGTTTTATATCATCATTTTGCACTTGAAGTATCAATAACTCCTTAACTAAAACATGTTTTATAATAACAAGTCTGATACCATAAGATACCTTTAATTTATGGTAAATATACATCTTAAATGCAGGCCTATCACATAAATAAAAGTATTGATTGATGAGTTTAAGTACGGAAACTGAAAGGACAAAGAGAAGGCCAAACTTAGAAAAGAGATGTTGGTTCAATCCAAACTAGAACACTGTTCGGTCATTGTGTCATATCTGGAGCTGTAGATCTTGGATTTAGGTCTGCCTTATATGGATGGAAAGCTAAGACATATGCCTAAAACTTTTATGGAGTCCAAGATTTAAAAAGGTCGTTTTCAAGTCCAAATTGTAGCAACAACGAAGAAGTCTGAATATGTCATGCAGCCTAAACACTATTCAATGTTAGCCCATATCTCGAGTTCTAGAAGTCAAAATGACCTCAAATTTTTATCCTGGAAAGCTGAGATAATTTTCTAGAACTTTCATGATTTAAGTCTGTTCAAATTATGACGTTATCAATGATATTTTTGGCAGACAAGAAGATAAGGATTATCACCAAGTCAAGATGTGGCCACCCACTCAACAATTAGTCAACAAATCAATAATTCTGAATTTTGGCCTACAAAAGGAGGCATTAGCCATGTATTTAGGCATCTTGGTTTGCAGATCAAGATCATGCTTTTGCTCTCTCTTTATATTTTGTAATGTTTAAGTTTTGCTTATATTAATCTCTTGCTTATGCTTTTCATTTCCTTTCTTTTTTTATTTATGTTTCTCTTTTTCATTATGTTTAGCTAAGTTTATCATGTCAAGGTGAAAAGGTTACACTAATGGTGTAAGAATAAGTATATTATAAACTCAACATGGACCTTAATGTTTGATACTAACATGTTTTATATTTGTTATCTTGTTCACTTTTAATACTTTACTTGTTAAATGGTTAATCTAGATTTATGTTGTATAACCCTTGGTACAACAAATACTTGGTACTTTCATAACCCAATCGTATGGTATAACCGACACCTGTGCTATGAAAGGAACTTGATTTGTTATTAACATAAGTTATAATCATAAATACCTGACAACATTTACAAGTATTAGCATTATTTGAATAAAATAACTAATGTAATCATGTTAATAATTTATAATCCGATTGGAACCTCCTTTATGTGTGGTTTTCAGTTGAGTAATAAAAAGAGTTTATACTATACTTTTTTGAAATACCATTAGTGGATCCTCTAACCTTGACAATTATTTTATCCTTGTTTAATCCTTACATCAATATCACATCTCAAAGCTCTCTTTATTATTACTATTGTTGTTGTTGTTGTTGTTGTTGTTGTTGTTTATAATTTATACAATTAACCTCCCTATGGTTCGACCCCGATCTTGTTGGGTTATTTATTACTAACATTTATCTTGTACTATTTCGAACCTCATTTGAGAATGAGAATCAATCGCGTTCCACGGTATGATGATGGCAGTGAAGTGCTTTCTAGTGGAAACTTGTCAATATTCTCCAATCCTAGATGACCCACACCTAAAAATGCTGTAAAGGGAAGATATTTGTTGGAAATAGAGTTCGAACAAGCAAACAATTATGTTCTATTTAACTGTGATAAACTGAGATCTTTTATTCAGTAAGTATATGTACTACTAATTAAACTTTGTTAAGAATATACTATTTATATATTGTAATATCATAAACTCATATAATTTGGAACAACCTTCTAGGCAACATCAACAATATTTACTGTTCCATAACTCACAACTGACTGAATCCCAAATCTTTCAATTACAAGATGAACAATTTGCCATATGGTTCAGAACACATGTAAGTACTATCACAAACTCATTATCTCTTGTAAAGTTATTATTTTTCATTACAAAATTCTCGTTTACTGTTTATTGTTGTACATTACATACAAGGTTTATCAAATGGGAAGGAGTGTTGCTAAGTCATTGTCTTCACTAAGCCTAGGCCCTGAAAGAAAAGTTAAGTGCTACAACGGGTATTTTGTCAATGGATATGTGTTCCATACTGAAGAATACGAACATGGAAGAAAGACATACAACGACGGTGTTTGTGTTAAGGGATCGACTTGTAGTAAGTTAGAAGTTGACTACTATGGTAGATTAGAAGAGGTCGTCGAACTGCAATATCATAGTGAGCAGAATAGAGTGTTTTTATTCATATGTTATTTGCATGACACCACTGACAGAGGAATCAGAGTTGATCCTCACTATGGTCTGGTCGAAACAACTTAAAAGCTGGACTCTGCAATGTAAACGATGTCTTTGTTTTCGCAAAGCAATGTCAACAAGTTTATTACACATACACCCCCTTCCTTTAGAAAAGATAGATAAAGAATTGATTGGTTATCCATTTTAATAACGAAACCCAGGGGTCATGTCGAGGTTGTTCAGGATGAAAACGAAGACACAAGTGTGCGAGATGAAGTCTTTCAAATTAGTGAGTTGGTTAAACTATATCGAGTTGCTCCTCCGATTGACTTGGAAGAAAATTCAAATTTTCATGTTTTCGATGATAGTCTTGTTGATGTTGACGCAGAGGAGTTGAATGTTGTTTTAAGCTCTAGAGGACAAGCAAATGTCAATAAAGATGATGATGATGATGATATCCATATTGAAGATTGCGATGGAGCTGATGACTATTCAATTGAAGACGAAGAAGAAGAAAATTTTGACTAACTATCAGAATCAAGGAAAGTGTAAAGTATTTTTTATAATGTAATATATATTATGGATGATATTTTCTAACACGAAATATTTATTTTATAAGTGTTAATTGTTGTTATTATTTTGTGCAATGGGTAGTTTGTAATTTAAGTATTTTCAAGAAGGTAAATAGGTAATACAAACATAATCTTTCATGCATAGTGCACGATCACTAACGAATTTATAGACGGATTACCGTCCGTTGGCATTTCATAAAGATTGCACTAAAAAAAGGCCAAATCATCAACGACTTTACAGACGGATTACAGTCCATCAGCATTTCATAGAGAGCTACACTGGAAAAAAGCCACAATCACCAAAGACTTTACAAACGGATATAGTTCGTCAGCATTTCACAGAGAGTGGTGGAAATGCCACAATCACCGACAACTTTGCAGACGGATTACAGTCCGTCGACATTTGTCAGTAGTTCATAATTACCGACAAATGTACCGACAGAAAGTGCAAATTCTAAAGGGCGGGTATTAAATGCATCTCTGACCGCATGTCGTTGCCTGCGGAATTACCAGCGTACGACGAAAAATATGGAGGGTAATTAAAAATTCTGGTGTGAAATTCAAAATGTACTAACGGATTTTTGAAACATCACCGATGGAATAATTAAAATTAATATTATTTAAATGTCTGTCGATGATTCCGTCAAAAAAACTGTGCTATAAATCTCAGTGACCACCCTTTCAGTTCATTTTTTTCATCTGCTTCGTTTCAAAGCTTTTATTTTCGTTTTTTTCCTCTCATTTCCTTTAAAACTTTTGCGTTTTTGGCTTGTAATCTTTAGTTCAATCTTCAGCAAATTAAAAGGTATGTATTTCCTCTACTTCATTTGCTTTAAGATTTTTTTTTAATTTGTTCTTTGTTTTAGCTATTGTTATTTTTGTTATGTTTTTTGTTTTAGTGTATTTTTATAATATAGATAAAGTCTTGAAATAAAGACATTATTAAGGTAAGCATTTTTCATTCTTAAAATCTATAGTGTTTTTTTTAAAATTTGTTCAATAAATTTTGTTGTTTGTATTGCCATAATAATTGAACACTTTGTTGAATTTTAATTGTTATTGTTGAATTTACCTTGTAATTAGTAATTGGATATATAGGAATAAAATTAAATTATTTTATCTCAATTTTACTCTATTATTGCATGATATGTGTTTAAGTACATCCATTCATTTTAATTGTTATTGTTGAATTTACCTTGTAATTAGTAATTGAATATATAGGAATAAAATTAAATTATTTTATCTCAATTTTACTATATTATTGCATGATATGTGTTTAAGTATTTCCATTAATTTTAATTGTTATTGTTGAATTTACCTTGTAATTAGTAATTCAATATATAGGAATGAATTTAATTATTTTATCTTAATTTTACTCTATTATTGCATGATATGTGTTTAATTATTTCCATTAATTTTAATTGTTATTGTTGAATTTACCTTGTAATTAGTAATTGAATATATAGGAATAAAATTAAATTATTTTATCTCAATTTTACTATATTATTGCATGATATGTGTTTAATTATTTCCATTAATTTTAATTGTTATTTGTATAGATGTTAGTTATATATAAGATTTTCGAATGTGGTCAATTGGTTGTGGTTATTGTCAATATTTGCATGTTTAAAAACTTTGGGTAGTCTCCAAGTGTAGGGGAGGTGCAGCCAATTTTTTTTTAACAATCAAATTTAATTATGTAATTATTCGTATAAAATTGTATAGATGCGTAAAACAAAATCAACAGCTCGTCGCTCATATATGGTCACAACTAGTTCTTCTAGCAGCGAAAATGACATGTCCTTAGGTGCCAATCAAGAAAAGGCACCTGCGCCGCCTATCGATGCTACCTCTTCCAACGCGATTTCACAGCGTAGAGGTGGTGTGCCTTCACAACGAAATCATTTCACCCGTAAGTATGAGGCACAGTGGAAGGACGACCATTTAATGTAAGTTTGTTTTGGTTTGAGTTTTTTTTAATTATAACATAACTTATGAACAATTAATCAATATTTCACTAATTTAATTTATTTTCAGGTTCACAAACATTGAGGTCGCTCGAGTAATATCATCGGCTTGTAAATCATCGATGGAGATTTTATTATTTCAATTAAGTCAGGTATCCAGACATCCTGAATGGATACCTTATATCGATGCATGGTTTGATAAATTTGAGGTTGATGTTAATTTCTAATTTCCAGCTTATTTTTAATAAATTATTAATATAATTGTAAATAAATTATTATTTTTATTTTAAATAAATTATTTATACATAGGACAAATTTGAGTGGGACAACGCTGTTAACAATGTTGTGAGGAGGGTGTGGAAAAATCACACGGCAACTAGGTAACATCGAAAACAATACGATATTTAAAAAAAATTATGTTTTGAAATCTAATTTGTCACTATGGAAGTAGGTTGCGTGATTTTTGGTATGAAGTACAAAAAAAGAAAAAAAAAACACGAGAGATAACGGTCTCTAAGGCTGGAACGACATGGCGGTTTAGAGGGATTTCAAACCGCTATACATCCCGAGAGATATATGGCCGCAATATATTGACCACGTAACGTCTGAACGGTTCACACGACGCTCATAGTCTGGTGCTAGCAAATCTATCGTTAATTAATTTGTTGTTATTTAATTAATTTTTTTTTCTCACAGGCTACATCTCTTGGACGTGAGCCGAGCTCAATGGAGCTGTTTGTAGAGACGCGCGTGTGTAGTGAAGACCACCAAAAGGGGGTGCAACAGTTCATTAACAACCGCGCTCAACACTATGTGGTATGTTTGTTCAACCATTTTATTTCGTAAGTTATTATTTTTATTGAATTGAATATGATGATTTCTTTTTTTATTTTCAGGAGACCTATAATAGCCGGTTGAGGGAGAGATATGGGGACGATCCTTCAACCCATCCGGATTTCAATCCGGATTTGTGGATGGAGGTTGGATCGTCCGGTGGACCCGATAAAAATTGGATGTACGGGCTCTCCAACACTATGGCCGAGAACCCACTACAAACATTACAATTATAGTGTTTGCGAGCAGCCTATAGTGTCTCAGCCGTTGGGAGGAGCTCCCAATCAGTATCGAGAACCCACTATAAGGAGTTCGTGGCCTTGCAGCAACACACGACTCATCTCATCGAAAAATACAAGCAATTATCGGCGTATTATGAATAACAAACGGCTAACACGGCTCATCTCACCGACAAATACGAGCAACTATCGGTGAATTATGAACAATTTCGCCAAATGGTCATAAACATGACATCACACGGTGGTGATACATGTGCGCCCCTTTTTTGGCTGTATGGTCCTTGGAACAACCAGCCTCCTCCTCCTCTTCCACTAGCTCTGCCATTGTTTTAATTAAATATTTTTTTTAAAACACATTCAATTCAATTTCTAATGAATATTATTTAACTTTAACTTTTTTATGTTTAGTAAAATTTTATTTACATAATTGACTTTTTTTACTATTAATTTATATAATTTTATATTATTTATTTTAAATAATATTTTTAAAAAAAATTTAAAAACCCCATTGATGGATTTACAGACGGAATGTAGCCGTCGGCATTTTACAGAAATGCCACAATTCACAGACGGATAGTGTCCGTCGGCATTTTACCAAAAGCTTAAAACTATTTACTGGCATACCACAATCACTGACATCTTCACACACGGATAGTGTCCATTGTCATTTTATCGAGAGTTGTCAAATATTTATTGGATATGCCACTATCACCGACGTAATATATTCGTCGGTATATTTCCAGCGGGAAGTTTTTTCTTTTACCCGCATTTTCCGTATGTGAAATCATCGGTAATTTTTTTTTGACAGACTTAGCGACGGAATGTGGTATTACCAATGAAAAAGATGCTGACGGACACTTTCCATCGGTGATTTAGTCGGTAAAAAATTTATCGACGAAGTCTAAATCTCATACCGACAGATTTGGTCCGTTGGTAAAACTGTGAAATCTTGTAGTGTTTCTTGTAATTGCCTCCTCCCCCGTGTGCACATGCATTAGGATTTACATTTATAGCACAAGAGTCTCATTGTGTATTGGAAATAAAATCTCAAACAAATTTATTCTCTTCTTTGAAAAACAAAAGGGGGGCGGCTAGTATAGGGTTTGCCGCCCCTTTTTTTTATGTTTCTCTTTTTTATGTTTTTTTTTTTGTAATGTCTTCCCTAGGGGTTTCTTGTAATGGCCTCCTCCCCCATGTGCACATACATTAGGATTTATATTTATAGCGCATGACTCTCATTGCTTATTGGAAACAAAATCCCAAACAAACTTATTCTTTTCTTTGAAATTTGAATTTGATTAAGAATCAAATTCGAAAAAGGATAACTATCATTATCTTGATGATAAGGAGAAAATGACAAAACATGTTGTAGTCCCTAGTTTTTCTACAAGTTGACAAATCACACTTTTCATCGAAATAAATTCCTAGTCTCTTTTTCTTTTTCATCCCTGTAAAATTAAATTATAAGCCAATGGGCCAAAATTGGTTATAACATACACCTCGAAGAACTTGAAGCCTTAGATTAAAAGTGCCTTGAAACACAAAAACACTTAGAATATTATCAAGCTCGACTTTGCAGAGCTTTCAACAAAAGGGTGTGATCGCGCTCATTCCAAATAGGAGATCTTATCTTAGTAGTATGACGCCTGATAATCATCTCAAAACATGTGAGCAATAAGTTCCTCTCCAAATAGGATGGACCTTATGTGGTTCAAGAAGTCTATGCCAATAGACCTTACAAAATTATCAATGAGAACGGATTGAGGATTGAGCCGATCAATGACAAATTCTTAAAGAAATATTGTGCTTGTAACTTGATGTAGCTCCTGGTCAGCATGAGCTAAAACTATGAACGACACAAAAAAAAACTATGTTATGACTTGATCCTTTATCCATAAAGGTAAGTAGGCAATTAAGAGTTGTTCAGAGTACAATCACATAAAACAATGATTAAAAAAACACTTTAAACTACATTATGACTTTATTGTTTATCCATAAAGGTACGTAGACAACCTAGAAAATATTTTAAGTATAGTCACATCACCCTTGTCATACCTAATTTTGGGTTTCCCCTAAAATTACCATTTTTTTAAAATGAAAAAAAAAAAGACTAGCAACTTGGAAAGAGCAGGCTGGAAAGGGTTTTCAAATGCATGGACGAACCAAGCTGGAGTTTTGGACAAAATTGGAAGTCTAATTATACCTCATTATACCCAAGACTGAAGGAAAATATAGATTCAAGGTCAAACTAAATAATTATAGGCCAAATCTGCATGACAATTAAGTTTGAGGACTTAATTAAACTTTTAATATGCCAATTTGATATAATCATAAGCCCAATTAAAGTATTAATTAAGTTTAAAAATTAATTTGGGAAAAAATTAATAAATTTTAAGGACTTAATTAGATTTTTAATGGGTTAAATTAATTTTATTAGGGATTTAATTGGTGAAAAAATAAGTTTGGAAGTTTAATTTGGGCTTATTTGTGAAGATTAAAATTTTAGAAAACCAGATTTAATTTCTCAAACTCAATTGGTTGAAATCTAGGACAAAATAGCAAGAAAATCAAAGTTTAAGGGTCAATTAAGGGTTAAATTAAAGAAATTCAAAACCAAGAACCAACTTGTAAAACATGCAAGACTTTAAGGTTTGAAATCGGTGAATCAGGGGCGAGGGAAATTGAAGAAAATTAAAAGTTAAATGGTCTATTGGGAATCAATTTTCAAAAATCAGAAACCAAGAACTAAAATAGAAAAGGTATTGAACTTTGGGGTTGGTGTTTGAGTTTGATAAGGGTGAAGTTGCATAAAATTAAAAGTTATAAGGTAATTACAAGTGAAATTAAAAGAAGTCATGAGATCGAGGACTAATTTGACTTTTGGTCAAATCCCAATTTTAGAACTCTAATTGATCAAGGTTTATTAAAACAATGTCGTTTTATTTAAATGAAACAGTGCGTTTTAGCCAAAATATTTAGTTTTGGTTTAAAACAACATCGTTTCGATAAGTTCAAAAATGAAAAAAAAATTAAAAAGAGGGTTAGACGACTTGTCATCTGGCTACTACAGATCTTCTTTCTCCCTAAAGACCTTGAGAAGGTTGGTTCTATTGCAACCTCCCAAACCCAAAATCACCCTCATCTCTTCCCCGAAGAGAACAATAAGCATACCCTTACCATATGTACTCCAACCTAAAAAAAAATAAAAGCTCTTTTATAGCCTTGAAGGCACTACTACAAGAAGCCAAAACCCATACCCCAACCAATCAGGCTTGCTAGTGTACCCATTTTGTCAGCTCTGAAATACTGTAAAACCTGACCTTCAGCCTCAATGAATGGCTTGGATTGATTCTTCTACATCAAAAGGAGAGAATGGTCCATCTCAAGGCCCCTAAAAGGATCCCTATAGCCTTTAAAAAACTCATGTAAAAAGCCATGCCAGGGGAAAAGAGGGGGGGGAAATCAGAGATTACCCTTTAAATCACCGATCCTTACCTTTGTTACCAATCACTCAAGGAAAGGTACCAAAGAGGCAACATATTTAGATAAGGTAAGCTTTCAACTTTAATGAGGGGGTGTAGCTTAATAAGCACACCCCCTCCCTATCCATTTTGTTTCCATTGTTATCTTCTGCATTGAGTGTCCATTATACCTTCTTTTAAAGCTTTTTGTTAGTTTAAATACAATCGTTGTTCACTTTTTATATTTAACCATGTCATGCTTTAGTATACATGTGTATGTTTAAGTGTTGTTCAAGGTTTAGTTTGGAGGTTTAGTTTTGTTTCTAAATTGATAAATGCTAGTTTGAGATATTTGTTAGAATGTTTTGATGATCAAAATAGTCATTGGAGTTTTTATGATAACATATTTTGAAGCTTGGTTGTTGTTTTGTTTCTGTTGTTCTTGGACTTTTGTTTGTGTTCTGCTAAGCTTGATTAGGTCAAATGCATGTTGTTGATGATTAAGAATGTGAAGAACAACCTATGAAACAATGTTAGAATATGTTTTTGGCTTACTATAAGACATATATTATGCTTGATGTTTTGCCTTTGATTCCCTGTTTCTTGTTGTTTTAATGGTTAAAATGTTATTTTGAGTATGTTTAAGCTTTGTTTGCTAAGTTTAGTATGTTTTCTGGGCTATTAATGCATTTTTTGGGTCTGGTAGCATATCTGCCATTTTGAGTCTTCTAGGCATTTCTGCATTTTTTTCCTTAGCAATGTTCTTGAGAAGAAAATTATCTTAGCTACATGATTTGGACTAGTTTTTATCCATTTTTTTTTTACTAACTACTTCACATGACACCTCTGGTCCATAATCTAGACTTCTTTTGCCTTAATAACATGTTGTTCATGGTTTTAATCATAAGGTTTTGGTTTTAAACCAAAACCTTTCCTGATCAAATCGTGATATTTTAGTGATAATCGAAGTAAGTGCTAGATTATTGACTCTTGCATGATTTATAATCTCTTTGTGCCCCTGGTTTTGCTATATTTGGTCGATGATGAGAGTTATGTTTTCTGGGTTCACAAAGAATATCCATCATGTTCTTTATCTTGTGTGTGTTTGATTTGTTTTTGTCAATGAATTTTATGCTTTTCATGTTTTTTTTAGTTGAATCTATTTTTTGGATATTTACTTTGTTTTGGGTTTGTTTTTCAAGTTAAACCAAAGTTTTAGATTTGGTTCACGGTCAAACCAATGATTTCAGGTCAACCTGGTCGGTTTGGCATCAGGTCAATTAATTTAGATCTTGTTTGTTTGGCAAGTATTTTGATAAAGGTTTTCTTTGGCTTAAAGGCGTGTTTGGCAAACACGTCCTTAAGCCTATTTTGGCAATTGTTTTTAAAGGAAGAAAACAATTTGCCAAATAAACCCAAAAAATTCCAAAAATTCTAAAAATAATCAAGGACTATTTTAAAATTATTTATGGGTACCTCGCATATTTTTCCAATCATTTCACTTAATATTAGGGTTATAGATTTATGTTGTAAGATATTGACCGGATATTAAAAATATTCGCTTTTTGCCAAAATTTCAAAAAATTCCAAAATTTTCTAAAAAAATTCTTCATTTCAAAAATACAAAAAAAAATATTTTTTATTTTGTGTGCATACGGTCAAATTCTAAAATTTTCTTGATATTTCATACAAAAAATAAAAATTGCATTTTCATATACTTTAAAAAATACAAAAAACAATAGTCAATGGGTATCACAATAAGTTTGCAATTATCCAGTATGATTTGGCTAAAATTTTAAATAAAATAAAAAAAACCTTTTTTTTTTTGTTTTAGATTGTTTAGTTTTTAACATGGTAAGATAAAAATATTCTTTCTAATGACTTTTCTTAAATTTTAGATACATTTTTTTGGTTTTTTTTAGAAAGGCTAGCTTTTAACCAGATGAGATAGAGATCTCTTTACTAAGGACTTTTCTCGAACTTTAGATAGATTAACGAATAGAAACAAAACTTAGAACAAACAACAAAGCAGCTTACCATAGATAGAGTGCATTGGAGTGACACATATTTCCTTTTCACAATCAGTCTCCTTACCCAGACTCTCGCAGATTATTAGGGTTCATAGTGATCAAAATACTATGTGACAACTCTCATTCCCCTCTCTTACTAATAAAGGATAAGAATTTCTTATCCACTTCACCTATATCATTCCCGATAATCCCGCTCTAGAAGGATGATCGTCGCGACACCTCAGTGACCAAAATACTAGGTGACAACTCTCATTCCCCTCTCTTACTAATAAAGGATAAGAATTTCTTGTCCTCTTCACCCACATCATTTCGATAATCCCGCTCTAGAACGACGATCGTCGCGACACTTCACACGTGCGACAACCCCCTAAAACTATCTTGACCTATTTGATTGTTTACGTGGTGGAAAAAAAATGTAACCTAATAACACAATCGTAACATAAAAGCATAAGTAACAATATTACAAGTCCAATGATGTTTACAAAAAAAAAAAGATTTAAGAGCATACGTGGATCAAAGACACAAAAGAAAAAAA
>Ga0325411_1000327_pt1 | contig 48695 bp, 50 predicted proteins | sample PopdelMetagenome_13_FD_206181 | JGI IMG/M metagenome (GOLD analysis project Ga0325411, IMG submission 206181) | Populus deltoides microbial communities from Bellville, Georgia, United States - Xylem-PdIQD-R4 | ecosystem: Host-associated > Plants > Phyllosphere > Stem > Wood/Secondary xylem...
TCATCCCCAAATATGTAATCGAAGACTTTGTCTCCAATAGACTTTGAAATCGTATTTGCACAATTTTTCAAAGAACCTGGCAAAATCTCCGTGGAACTTTTTGGTGATGCAGCTAGATTTTTATTGTCAATATATTCAGCTTCGGTTGATTCATCTTCATTCTCGATGGCAAAGATAGGAGAGGCTATTAATGTTATTCCTAAGAACAGAAGCACCGCTAAAGAAACGTTGTTAGACCTTGTCATTGCGATCTTTTTAAATAATTTGGGGCTAAAATTCTATTTTGATGGTGAAGCATAAACTCATACATCTATATATACATATATGGCTTAGATGATAAAACAGGTGCAATATGACAGTTATTTGTGGATTAATGTTGATCTTAATATAAGATAAACAAACAAGTTTAAAATTAATAAATAAGGACAAAGATTAAGTCTTTAATGTTTAACTTATATATTATTTATTGTAGTTTTATTTAAACGGTCTTATTAAATTCCTCAAATGTTGTATTTTGCTTTGTATAAATACTCTCTTCTTAACTCTAAATTAATTAAAACTTATAATAATGACAACAAATATTTCTAGCACAAAGGCAAGAAAATATATATTTGAATTATTTTATTTCTCTTAATTAAAAATAAACAACGACATGGTCGTCAAAAATCAAATGAATCATGCGGATCAAATTTAAAAAAAATAAAAATTAATTTCTCTTTAACAGAAATAGTTTTTGCAGAGTGCATACATACAAATTACAATATATATAGCTAAAACAAGTTTTTTATTAGCACCAGGTATCCGGGTGAAGACCCAACTAGTCCTGAGAGTGCACAGGAACTCGATAAGAAGTTTCCCGCAAGTGAACCACGGGTAATTCATGCACTTTGCCCAAAGGTGATGGCCTCATGGAATTGTTTGCACCTAGCATTGTTTTCATCTAGCAAGAGTCAAACCTGGAATCTTGAACAGGACGCATTACTAGGCTCCAGCTCTTCTCCTCTATGCTATGGAATAGCTTTGATCGATAGCATGCCTGGAGTTTGAGCATTGACAGCTTGCCAACATTAAATTGGTTAAAAAGGCTTCTTCTTTTTTTAGGTTCATGTGACAAGCCTTAGCAGGTTTCATGGCAGCCTCCTCCAACAAAATTAATTTCGATGGAGACTTTCTTGGTGATAAACACAGTAGCAGGAATATGGTTAAAATGTACTTTTGTTCTATAAATTACTCAAGGAATTAAATAATTGCGAGCCACATCAAATAAAAAAAATTTAGATAATAAGTAATGTCATGGAAATTATTACATGTTATTGTTATTATTTGTTACTATTTTTATTTATTTATATGTACGTGTTAATTTCTGTTTTCAGGTCTATCGAGATCACGTCAAGAGTTATTTTAATTTAGTTACCTTTTTCTTTTGGCCATGTAATTATTTGTAAATCAAGAGACTTATCTTTTAAAACTTGAAATGTAATATTAACCTATAAATTTGGATGTATAACCTTAATCGAATATTTGTAATTCTATGTATCTATTTAACTATGCATGTTTATAGTTGAAATTGAATCCTTCACTTGATTCATGCTATATGATGTTATTATATAAGATATAGTTTATATGATGATATTATGTAATAATTGAATTATATATTGTTATTTTGTGAACTTTAATTGTATGATGTTATTGAATAACATATGTGTTGTGTTGATGATGATAAGTTGGATTGAGATTTAGGATAATTGGATTGGATTGTGAAACAAAATTAAAAAACCTCCTAGTAAATGAGAGATTTTGCTGAAATTTTCGTAGAAATTTCGTTGGAACTTGTATATAAAAAGAAAATTTACAATAAAAATTTTCAATGTCATTAAAAAAGATATAGAAAATCAAGATTAATATAAAAAAAAACCCCGACTAACTTAAGACAACCTTTAAAGCCTCAGGATATTTTTTTACATGTCGATGCAAAAACAAACTTTTTATTTGAAAAGCCCACCCAACTTTAGACAACTTTCGGGGGCCTTGATGCATGTTTTAAGTTTTTTATAATTTTAAACTTTCAGTTAATATATTTATATCAAGGCAACTCTTGCATAATTAAATTATAAATTCAGATTACATAAAAAATCGAATTAAAAGCTTTCAAAATTAATTAGAATGAATTTGATAACCTTATCAAATAATTTTCTATTACCTTAATATTATTTTTTCATTCAATTTATTTTATTCGAGTAAGTTGTTCCGCGGCATTGTAAACTAGTGTACTAATTCTATAAAATAATAATTCTTCAAATTTTCATAATTATTTTATTAGTACATGAAATTCTTAAAGTTAATAACAAATAATTTGGTTAATAATAAAAATTAAACACATTTCATTTTTTTATTACTGATTGTTGTTTAGAACTCGGAACAAAAATTTCCAGCAGTAACAGGAAGGTGAGAAACTTGGAGGGAGTTGGATAAGGAGAAAGACATCAGAATTCCAAACAGAGATATCTTCATCAACCACATCATATCACGTAGAGGTGTTAGCAGTAAACACAACTCTTTCATCCACCTATTTCTTTATTCCATCCCCCCTCTTCGTCTTCTTGTTTTTCTACCCCTATATTCCCCCACCTATTTCTTTCTTTTATTATATAAAATATATTTTTTAATTTTATTATTTAATATTTGCTCAATTTTAATTTTAATTTTATCTTTATAAATTATTCACTTTGATTTATATAAAGTTATGATTTATATACAAACAAATATCCTGATATTTAATTTATGTTCAATTTATAAATATTTATTTTGTTATTATATAATTAAATAAAAAAATAATCTTTTTAATAAAATACAAAGTTTTTTTTTTATTCGCATGACCTCAACCGCAACCGTGATTTTAATAATTATGGTATTATTCAGGTGAGAAACTTCGAGGGACTTGCAAAAGAAGAAAGAATCAGAAATCCGAACAAGCAATTTCGATGAAATCTCAGAGATATCTTGATCAAATCACATCATATGGGAAGGTGCATGGCGAAAAAGAATTTGATTTTTCCATTGATGATGATATATGACGGTGATATTCAACATTAGAGCTTAAGAACTTTAAAGATGCTACTATATCTATATCTTCCTCGAAATATTTCTCTCGCCGGAACTATATATATATATATATATAGCTATACAAAGCCTATCAGAGGGAAAAAGACTCACTCCCTTGAATACTGCATGAGCTCAAACCACTGCCCACCATAAAGGAAAAGATAAAAATCAGCATGATTAAAAATGTCGGTGCTTCTATAAAATAATTGTTCTCCAAAAAAAAAAAAAAATTAGTAAAATAAGCTTACCTGTCTTAATAAATCGGCAAGAGTCCTTGGAAGAGCTTCGATGTTCTTCAGTACAATATAATATGGGAAGGGAAAGGAATCAAGGTATTTTGTAAATTTGAGCACTCTTTTTTCACCTTCACCCACAAATGATGCTTCCTGGGGACCAGATAAACAGATCATGGAAAAGAAGTATGCATTAGAGGAAATGCTTGTCCAGTGGCTGTGAATGAGAGTTTCTAGAAAACAAAATAAAGACTTACCATCTGGTCCATGATTGACTCCTGCGGGCTGTCCAGCACCAGAAATGCCACCATTCGCTTCCGACTTAAAAAGTCCCTAACACAACGCTTCAATTTCTCCTGTATAGATATACATACATGGTCAGCTTCTGTAATTACACAGCTAATGTTACATTAACCATCAAAGATGTGTGACCTTACCCTTCGTCCCCCCCTCCTCTTTAGAATAGCTAGGTAAAGGAAACGTACCTTCTCATGGAACCGACCATCTGCAATAATCAAGACAAGCTGTTGCAGCGGGTTCTGCCCAGAAGGAAGTCGTGCTTTTGCAACTGCAGCATCCAGCATGTTGTTTAGATACTTTAAAAGATCTACAACAGGTTCATCTGCAATGGTATTCTCTTGCTTGAATGTCAAACTGGAGATGATCTGTTCCAACCAGAAAAATTAACAAGTAAGAGAAATTTACATCTTCTTGACTAATCTTCAGTGATATGGAAAAAACTGGCAAAAGAAATAAATATCCATTCAAGCATAGAATTGAGAAAAACAAAACATAACATAGCAACAACTTTAATTTATAAGTAAGAACTCAAATGAGAAGGATACGTTACGGTGAGAACACTAACCTTTTTCCCAGCCTCTCCCGTGAAGGGCTGATCAAAATCATGCAGGGATCTTATATTTCCCTTCTTTCCAAAACTTGCAACAGCCATGTTACCCATTTCCAATTGAGACATGGCACGACATACTGTCACTAAAGCTTCAATTGCAACGTCCCCACAGCAACTCTCAGACATACTGCGAGAATCATCCACAGCAATGACGACTTGGTAATCACGTTTGTTAGGCCGAGTTCGCCTCAGCCATATTTTATCTTTTCGGTAGTGACTTGCTATGTAAGGAATTACCTATTTATTTTCCAGGCACAGCAAAGAACATCAGGAAAACACTAAGAGCAAGTAAAGTACAATTAAAGCATCTACTATCAATAGTGAACGACAAGTCAACAATGTGGTTTACCTTCTTCATGTTAATTCGTTTGCCAGTCTTATAATCCCCTTGAAGCTTACTGGCTACAGTAGGTTCCAAAACAAGACGTAACTGTTCAGCCAATTCTTGGGACAACCTTGTTGTGCGCAACTCGTATCTGCTCCAAAGAGCAGAAGCACTACTTTTGACATCAAGAGGAACTTCTTCAGGACCCTGGGCTTTTCCCAAGTCGTTGTCATCTCCATGAAGATTATCGGGTTCATATATGTCCTCACTCAAATAAGACTTCCTGACAGAGATCGCACTCTCAGGCAGATTTTGTGGATCACCACCATCATGATCCTGAACTTCAGGGGATCCCTCCTTTTCCGACTTAAAATCTGAGATCTGCAACTGCTCTTCCATCTTATTTTTTAGGATTGAGGCAGAGTTATTCAGATGCCATTCTTTAGCATCTCTCTCCTCAATCTCCATCTTGGTTACTTCATCTCTTTGAGCAGCGAGACTATCTTCATCACTCCTATTTACATTGACATTGGACTCAACCTGCTCAGAGGTGGCAGGTCCCAATGCTTGATCTGTTCCCTTTTCAAACTCAGAGACGAAAGCATAGTCATCAGCATTCTTGTCCTCTATCTCACCTGACGCCTCAGTGGTGTCTCCTGGCAGATCAACAGACACTTTGACTCTTTCTTTCCACTCCTCAAGCGCATCCCCAACATTTCTGTAAGGATTTGGTTGGGCTCTCTGATCAGATGATGATTCCTTCTCAGGGAACTGAGCTTGTTTTTTATCATTAGTGAATCCTCCACTGTTTGATGAATCTGAGACCATCATATCATTCTGAGAAGTATTTCCAGTAGGTAAGCTTCTCAGAGCGAGGTCGTTGTGAGCTTCACTTATGTTAGACATGTTTGCTTCTGCTGTCGCATTTTTTGAATCAGATGCCTGGGAGGGACCATTCGGCTGTGTTGCAGATTCTGCACCATGCACAGAATCACTAATTAGATCAGAAATTCCAAGTTCAAATTCATCTTTTCTTGGTTCCATTGCATTGGTCTCAGATCTCTCTTCTCTATCCCTCCCTGGTTCATCTTTTACAGAAGTTCCATCAACTGGTTCGCTATCTGGTTCTTCCATAGTTTCATCAGCAGAAATTGTGTTGTCTTCCTCATAGTTTCCATGCTCAGCAGACTCATCACCCTCTTCTGGACTTATTTCTTCCTTTGAATCCAAGTCACCTTCTTCATTCATGTCCTCATCCATCTCCATATCCTCTTCAGCACCTTGATTTGATTCATCAAGCTTTAATCCAGTTGGATCAGTAAATGCTGCTTCCTTATCCATATTCATGTCATCTGTGTTCTCTTCTCTATCATCAAGATCATCCTGGTTTCCAATTTCATTATTTTGTTTATCAGGTTCTCCAGGTTCATCATCAGCAATAGCAGCAGAATCCTCCTTGGCCCTAAGCTCCCGGCTACTTGTATCATTGTCCCTAACTGACGGCCCAGATTCGTATCTTTCATTTGTGTTATTAGGGTTATCATCTTCATCCTTATTCTGAAGTTTCTCATCAACAACTTCACTGTCTAATCCAGCTTCCCCCATTGCAGAATCCAGTTGCTCATCCTCGCCGTCTTCCTCATTCTCCTCTCCAGAGTCATCACTCACACTAAATGTATCAGCCGTAAGATCCTCCATCTCAATACCTTTCTCATTCTTATTTGGAACTTCACCTGAGGCATCTTGTTCATCACCTGGCTGAAGTTGCATATTAAAGGAAATTTCATCAACAATGCACAGTTGCAAAAAACAAGCAAAACCCAATAAAGTAAAATATCAATAGCAGTAGATATACCTTTTCAGAAGTTCCAAGAAGTTGATCTTCGTCAGTTATCTGATCACTGACATCATTAAGTCCAGAACCTTCCCCCATGCCAGTTCCACTTGCAGTTTGAGATGTATCATGACTAGCTTCATCCACCTCGTCTTTGACAGGAATGCCGAAACCTTTGGAGAACAATGAAGCCAAAACATTTGCCAGCTCACGGGTCATTATAGATACCTGCATGCAAAAATAGGTTACAGAAATAGACAAGATTCAGATTGATGCCATTAACAACCCTTGGAAACATGGGGCAGATTCACTGTGACCAATAAATTAAGAGATGCATTTTCAAAGATGTGATTTGTTTGGCAATTAAAGATCCAAGCTTACTGTTTTATGCATCGCTAAAAGATCTTGAAGTAATCCATCACAGAAACCCAATATTAGCTCCAAAAGTAAATGAAGATGCTGAAAACACCTTCCAATGTGAAAAGAAATATGGGAAGTTTCACTGCCAGAATGGTCCACCATTTTTTTCTGATCAAGCATATTACACGAGATGAGAAGGCAATAAGAAATGACCAAATATATCTGATTTGTACAAAGTGGTGATAGGATAAACATACCGCACAAGTTATTATATTGAGAAGAATATCACATAATTCTTCCACATTCAAGCTTTGAACAGATGATTTAAATAAATATTCCCATGAAGAAATATTCTCCAATGATTCTTCAGATAGAGCGCCTCCATCACCTGGAGAAATTTGTTTTTCCAAAGCCTCCATAACAAGGTTGTGCGCTTTCTTGAGGGCACTGTCAAAATCAGCTTCAAGCTGATAGTTATTTCCACTGTTGTAGTCAACCTCTTCACTTGAATCTCTTGACTGGCTCCTTTGCTTCAGAGCAGACTCAAACTGGTCAGCCAACATCTTCCCCTGCAAAAAGTTCAAAGTCCATTTTTTGCATTCATTTTGTCAGAGGCTGCATTTTCTGCCACAAATTTGCAAGAAACTTGTTTACGGAAGTGCCAGAGAAATTCATTTCAAAACAGTTTCAGAAAACATATATAAGATACCTCTTTAAATATGTCATCAAAATGACCAAGCAGTGTCTCTATGATGAAGCTTCTATTCCAGTCTTGCTTACAGAAATCAAAGAAATGCTCCTCAAACTCCTTAATGACTTGGAAGTTTTTATACACCAACTGTTCCATTTGTTTTGAAATAATGTAAGGACGTGAAGGTCCAGCAGATATAGTAACAACACGGCCAAGTAGAGATTTATCCAATGATTCCTGGAGAAGACTTTGCAGCCCTCCTAGTTGACCAAGAAGATAGTTATCCAATGACTCCTGTAAAAGATTACTGATAAGAATAATACAAAATCCAGCATGCTTAAATGACAGAATAGGAAGTGCAAAACTTTTGCACCTTGGATTTCTGTGTAATTGGGATAAATTTTTCAATGAATTGAAGCACATGATTTGCAGCAGGTCTGACACTCTGACAAGACTTCAAATGGGTGCTTTCAACTGTTCTCAGCAACAGTGATTCCTCAGCCAACAGAGTAGTTAGACCATCAAAAAGTTGCTGCGAAAAATTTAGAAGAAAAATATTAACAAGAATTCAGACCGGAAAGTGCAAGCACAATTATAAAGTGGAAACTTACCTTTTGTTTCCACATGCACTGAAAGAAGGCATGCTGATTTTGTACAATAGAGTACTCACTGCTAGTTCTTTCATCAATGTCAGTGCACTTTACGTACGAGTTTTCAAAAGCATATGTACATTCCCGCAAGCACTTCAATTGCTTAGAAAAACCATAGGCAGCTGCACGTTGTGATTGTTGTATAATAATGAGATGGTTAAGAAAAGAGACTGCCCTACTAGCCTGCATGGATCAAGAAATAAAAGTCATGTGAAACATCATGAAATGCATCAACATCATGTAAACACTTAACCAGATAGAGACTCCGATAAAATGCCTAGCAGGCAGACCAGACAGGGAAGATTTTGATTCATAAGGTGACCAGAATTATTTGAACTCCAGCCACAGAGATATACCTGATCATAAGTAATATCACCATGGGGTTTCAGGCATATCCTTTGCATAAACTGCACGGATGCCACACTTTTGAAGTAAAACTCATTGGCTGATTTCCACATAGTATCCACATAGTCATCGGGCAAACATTGCAATTCACTGGAAGTAGAAACATCAAAAGCTTCACCAGATAGTCTACTTGGTGTCAGCAACAAATGCTGTGCATTGTATGATGGTTGAATGAACAACCAGTTGGAGCTGTTGGATATCTATTAAGGACCATCATGGGAAGGAAAAAAGATTACTTCATCTTATTTTTCAACCATAGAAATAATAATAAGCACAAGAAAAAAAAAATCCTTTTACCTTCATAATTTCAAACTTGTGTTTATGCAACCCACTAGTATCTAATAATTTTAGAAGTTCAGATAAAGCCCTTTTCTTCCCTACACCTTTTCCTGTGTCATTCCAGAGATCATCACAATCCATAGCAGTTTTGAATATCTTTTCCACTGTCCAACACAAAACATTCCACTGTTCATCACGTGATAGGTGAGAAGAATGGGAAGCGAGGCATTGCCTGGTGATACTTGTGACATCTGCATAAAGTGTAAGTTCTTGAGATCCTTGCACTTGAAAATATTGTTTTGAGCTAATAGAATAGTATTTATAAACACGAAGGAGGGTGCAAAAGAAAGAAGGAAAAGACCTTTATTATCAAGAAAACTTAATCCCAGAGTGTTTTTGAAGTGCATGTCCTGCAAAGTATCAGTTACTTTTTTCCTCCAATCAGCTAACCATATAGACCTGCACCAAAAACAAAATAGTAAAGTTCAAAGAGCAGGACAAGCATCAATGACAATCAAAGAGGATATAGTAGAAAAAAGCTAACCTGTCTTTTTCACAGAACTGTGTCAGATCTGAAATAGTGTTCTTGTTATCCTTCAAGGCCTTTGGAAATTGTAGAGAATGAATTTTTGGTCCTTTCTGCTGTGCTTCTCGGTCAAGAATAAGCATTACAGGTTGTTGCAGCAAATCCTGTCAAACAAACAGATGAGAACATATTTATCAAGTAAAACATTCTTTCAAACTCGCTAGAATGCTTCTGTCACTACCAATTGCAGTTAAGCTTTATAATATAGTTGCATCCATCAATTGTAGGGAACAAAAGAAAGTAAAATCACAGTAGGCATTCTTCCATTACTATATTATTGATTAACCATTTTGTGTAATTCGATCATTCTTCAATCTATCATTGTTGCACAATACTCACGTCCTCAGAAATTGTACAGACATGTTGTGACGTTTTTCACCATCACAGAATTGTATTGTCATCTTTATACACCATACAAAAACCCTTTATATGCTAAGACCAAAAAAACCTTGTAATCATAAGAGACAAGATGAAGATTTTATTACAGAAACAAAAGGCAAATAGAAATGAAGCTGCAAAGATTAGATTGCAGTTAAAAGCTACAAAGCTTAGTGGAAACATACAGAAATGAAGCTGCAAACATTAGTATGCAGTTAAAAGCTACAAAGGTTAGTGGAAACTAAGGACAAGAGCTCTCCCAAAGCCAACAGAACCATAGATAGTATTGAAATTAGTAACATCTAGCAAAAATGAACAAAACTGCATTTTCTGTGTTCCAACTAAACATGACCAGCCCTATTTACACGTGTGTTTTAATCACAAACGTGAAGTGTTATAGTATAATTGTACATGACCAGCTTGATTTGAATTAACAATTGCTGCATAAGGAACAAAAACAGGCTCTATGTATTGGTGTGCTAGGTTAGTTCATCAAGACCTGAAGTAAATTACTTGACCTCAAGTAAACTTGTCTCAAAATTTACAGATTCTCCCAAAAGGAACCACAAGCATGCAAACAAATTGCCATTTGTAAGGTAACTTTGATGTTACTTACCGTGTACTTTAGTATTAGCTTTCTAAGCTTCTGTCGGGTCCTTTTTGAGTTTTCAACAGACAAGCAAATCTCTGTTCGTTCCCAATGGAATAGCTTCAAAATGTCCTTCAGTTCCATCTCAATACCTTTTCTGTTAGCTTCAATGTCCTCCAATATTCTGAGAAGAAAGAAGAATATGGTAAGCAAAGAAAAGGCACATGAGAATTTCTATAAGAGAACAGATATTGAAGGCTAAAGGTACCCACGTCAAGGCAGAATTAGTCCCTGAACTAAAAATTTCAGAATTAACCACCTTCAACTATTTTTCTATTTAAATCAAGCGCTTCCAATAATCTTAGCTAAGTTTCAGACAGAATTAACCAATTGAGCAACCCCAAATTTTTTTTATTCATGTTGGTAAATGGAGTGCATGTCTTTCTTTTCTTTTTTTTAAAAAGAATCTAATCTTTGACCTTTTTTTTTCTTATAATCACATGCTCAAAAAATCTATTAACTTGGATAAAATACTACAAAAACTAATGGAAGAACATGGTTTGAAGGAAAAAACAGATGAGGAAAGGCAATTCCAAAGTTCTTTGCACTGGACTAATTCTATTTTGAACAACAGCGGGCACCTTTTAGCCAATATTGAAAATCATTCTCAACAAGGAACTCACCTTGGCAAGAACTGAATGTAGTATCCGAAAACATTATACAGAATCTGTAGATTTTTTTCCTGCCGCATACTGTAAGGTTCATTTATAATCAGTACTGTTCATAATTTCTCAGCCATAAAACAGCATTGCTAGCTATTATATAGCCTAGCATAAATCATGTAAGAAAAAACAAGGCAGCTAAAGGGTATGCAAATCATAACTGTCTTCAACACAGCTATACTGTGAAAGATGAAATATCTTCCTCAGAACACCAATTTGCAGAGACATGCTTTACCTTGAATAATTTTGCACTTCTAGGCATCTGCCAGCAGTGATTTGACCGTGGAGAGAAAAAAGAAGTTGAAGGCGCGCTCTAAATTCACCGATGCTGGAAGTTCGAATGAACTCCTCTAAACTGCAAGATCCAATTGTGTTAACTAAAGGATTCGGATGGAACAGAAACAGAAGAACATGAAAAGAAGTAAGTCGAATCAAAATGTGCACATATTATTTGGTACATGCCTTTCTATAGTAGATTGCTCATATCCAGCAATATCAGCAAAATGACTGTGATGCAAAACTGAAAATAGAGGAAACCACAACTGCAACAAGAAAAACACAAAAACTACGCAGTCAGAGAGGCAAAGAAGGGAATAAAAGAGCATACGAGGATAGAAAGAGAAACTTGAATCTCTAAGAATAATGCTCAAATTGTAACGCATTATGTTTTGCCTAATCCTTTTACTGATGCCTGAAAGGTTTGGTATAATTCAAAACAAGTATCTTATCCACACCAGTTTAATCCAAAATGTTAAATGCCACAGCCCTGCATAAAAAAGTGATATTCAGAGCAGAACTAGTTATCCCAAAACTTTGCCTTGCGTACATATGTTTTGGATAAGTTCCATATCAATAGTAATCGCATACAACCCTTAGATCCAATTAAGGACATACAATCCCCAGTTCAGGTAATATAAATACTTTTTCCTTCCATGCAGTTCTCTTAAAGCTCAGGTCATTTGCACTCAAAGTTTCTATTTTTCCGCAACCGAAAACCAGACTATAACTTACCTTGCCAGCATTAATGTCATATTGCTCCTGCACTTCATGAAGCAAAGCGGGCCATGAGTCGAATTCCATCTTTTGCCATGAGCATACCAGAGCAGAAATAGGTTCCAATTGATCTACATGCCAGGATATGAATAAGAATGGAATTTACAAACAATAACATTGGAAATAAAGAAAGTATGCATATCAAGTGTAGATGCAACAGATGACAGACTTGAACAAGGTGAAATGCTCACCAGAGAGAGGGAATTTTGATTCATTTTCCTGTAATGCTCTGGCCCTGTTAAGTAAGAATTGCAATCCCAAAAGAGCCTTCATGCAAGAAAAAACAAAATCAGTGTATATAAAAGCACTAAAAATGTTAAACAAACACAAAGATGCCCATACAAGATTCCCAAAAACAGAAGCATGATTAGAAACACTCATGCAGAGGAATCCAAGCATCCAATAGGCTTCTGATAGTAATGTTTTTGGAGCGTGTTAAGCTTAAGCTTGGTAGTTGAGTTATGGAAATCAATGCACTCTAATTATTTAAACTAGAAGACCTTCAGATCCTATATATTTGCATCATATGTTATTTAACCTGTCATGGAAGCATTTAGTTTCCTTTTAGTTTCATCACAAAGCAAACTTGCCTGATAATTTAATCATCCAATTTCCAGTTCAATATCTCTCAATCAGTGTAAAAACATTATCTAGATAAAAAGGAAGAGCAAGCTATATTTGCTACCTTGGCAAGAGGGGTCTCCAATGGAATAGCCAACAGCATTTGAATGGTATCCGTGATTTTTTGGAGACCAGGGTGATCTTCCCACTCACTCAAAAAGCTATGTATTTGCTGTTGAAGATTAGCAACTAACTTCACCATTTTAGCCATCATGGGTGCATTTGAATCCTAGGAAAGTGGAAAAAAATCAGTTACATTAAATGCAATGACAACTGGAATAGATGAGATAACAACTACTTTGACGCAGGCAGAAAAGTTTTCAGAACCTTGTAAAAATTGTAATTGGCCGATGATTTTTGAGAAGAGACAAGTTTCGAACCATGCTCTAAACAAAGGCGAAGTAAATGCTCTGGTATGAGTTTTCCATCCAAACTGGAGGTTAGCAGACCTCCTAAACCTGGAAATGAAAAGAATGTGACAATTTGTGAACTGTTTTCTGTAATCACCTTCAAAATACCATACTTAAACCAAGAAAAGGTGTAAACTGTAATCACCTTCAATCATCCCCACCCCTAATGTGTAAGAGTTGGTGAATGAATGCAACCTATCAGCCTCAACAACATGGCAAGTTCCAGCCTGAAAAAATATTAAATGTCAGTAAAAAAAAGACCAGAATGTTCGGAAGGGAGAGTGATTATAAAAGAGATGCATACAGAGAATAAAATATATCATTTTCGGACTGCCAATAACAGTTTTGCAGCATCAAATGATTCATTGACCAGGGAAACGATGTAAGCATGACTCTTTAACATTTTCAAAATCATTTAGAGAAAGATAAATAGTCAGAGCAACTATTGAAGAAGAAAAATTTACAAGCCACTTACATATAGAACAAGATTGGTGGACCCAAATAATTGGTTGTGTATGCAGATCATATTCTTCATGATGGTTTCCTGCATAAGGTTCCATTCATCCTGGACACTCTCATGGTCATTGCTAGCTTCCAACTGAAGAGAATAAAAAAGAAAACTTGGAAGATCATACGGGAAGGGAAAAAGATGAGGAAAGAAAAGAAGCAAAAGAAGAAGAATCACCTTTTCTAAAGATTCCTCTTCAGAGAGAAACTCCTGCCATTCTGAAAAGCTATCGTTTGGAAAGAATTGGTCAAGAGTAGAAAAATCAACATCAACAATGCTTTTGATCTCTAAGGCACGAGGCCTGAACTTGTATTGTTGAGCATCATCGCCTTCTTTGCATTTTACTTGAACTTTCATATTCATCCACATGTTGGCAAATTCATGGAACATCTTATCCAATATCTAATTCACAAATATGCTGAGGTATCAGAGGGCTGACTTGCACAAGTAAAATCAAAAGTATTCAAATCAATCATTAAAAGAAATATCACCTTGAAAGAAGCATCATCAATCCTCTGTGCATCAGCTACAAAATGTGCAACACGGACAACAATATTCTGATAAAGACCAGTTTTGAGTTGCAAGATAGACCCCTATTACCAATGGAAAAGCATTTGAGCAAATCAATAATTTATTCCATCAAAAAGAGTACAATAAAAGGAACGTTGCAAGATGCCAAAGTAGTACATGAACAGGAGAAAAGGAAGGAAACAAGTCTACAAGGAGTGGATTGCAAAGAAAGAGAACCAGTTTGAGGGATAGATGAAAAGATAAAAACAAAGTGTACACATTCTCAGGACAAAAAGAAGTCATGTAGAGATGCATACCATTTTTTCAGTAGTGACTTCACTAGAAAGCATAATTAGCTTTTCCAGAAAACCCATTTCACGGTCCCAAAAGGTAGCAGGACTGCCTATGCTATGAGAAGAACTTGGTACGAATGCACGTACACGAGGAAATCTCATAAATGAATAAATGGATTCCTGCAACAATCTCCAGGTCAGGTACTGGAAGTAAATGAATGAAATTTTCTATTCAGAAGGTAATTTAAAATACCATGACTCTATCCATGTTATCCTCTTTGATTCTATTCAGAACCTTCTTGAGCAAGGCAAATGATAGGACCAGAGACAGGCCCAATTTCATTTCATATACTGCAACTTGAAATGGCTGAGCTAAATCAATGTACTCCTTGTATTCATCTGATAATCGGTCAATAAAAGAGGTTGCTGTTGCCTAAGCAATCCAGAGAGAATTATGATCAGCATAGAAAGAAAATGCACCATCCTATATCAAATTGAGAATCATCAATGATGTAGCAAAGCTTATACCTGCCAATTGGATGCTTGTTCAAGAACTTGTTGTAAATCCATACCTTCAATGTTATCCACCAAACCCACAACCATCCTAGCAGGTTTAAGGAACTCTCCACATTCCTTTCTCAAAGCATTAAATTTTAAAGGATTACAGCGGAACACCATCTGACAAAAACCAAGTTAGCTCACTGTCCAATAATTGATAAGAACATGATAAATGTTTGAATCAAAAAAAGTTTATATAACAGTGACTATAGTTAAGGAATAGTAATAGCAGAATGTGGATAAACAATGAAGCAAATTCTAGAAGTAAACCAAGCAGTTGCTTTTTTTCAGCAGTTTAAAATACTGATTAGAGTTTGCCTCGGTAAGAAAAACAAAGTTGAAAAGTATAATAAGCATAACATCATCAGTATATGGTAACAATACACTATTTGCACAAGATGTACATTAAATATATAGCATCCTTTTGCTTCCATTCTTAATACTCATAAGCAATGCAAATCGAATAGAAGGGTGATAAATTCAAAGTCCAAGATTTTTTCACAAGGTTCAGAAAGTAATTTGCATCCCATTTCTAGAGATACGAATCTCACAAACACTTCCATAGATCTGAGCAAGAAGTAATCAGGTCCATGAAAATATTTCAATTTTTTGTTTGGAATAGATCATCGTCACTTAAGAATACTGGTAACAAAACAGGCAATACATGTTCCAGTCAATCAATCAATCCAGCAGAGTGTTGCATTTATCATTAATTGTTGGCAAATACGATTATTTTTCCAATTATCATAAGGAAATACTTATCCAAGTAAAATGGAAGGGAAAATACCTTTTTCTGAATCCTTCTACGCTCAAATTCAAGCCTTTCTAATGAATCTGCTCGCTTTTTATCGGCCTCTATAGAGGATAACCGCCCTGCAAGATAGTCACATTCTTGCCGCACCTATATGAAGCCACATCATCAGAAAATATGTTTTGATAAAAAATTCTCACACCGGCAAATGGAAGGTGACGAAAATTCTTGCATATGGTGGCAATATTACTAACTTCTCAATGCAAAGCACAAAATCTGATCAATCACAAGTTAAAAGAAGTTTGATGCCTTAGATAAACATAGGCAGGCATTGCCAGCATGTGGTATAAAGTAGAATGTAGACCTGCAAATAAATTAACGTATAAAATTATATGAAAAGATTGATAATAATACCACCTTTATTTCAAGCTCAAGAGATGAAATCCTTTCTTCTAGTTGAGAGTGCTTGAAAGAATATTTCATGGCAGGGTCGAAATCATCACAGCTAAGCAAGAGACTAAAACGTGAAGCCCCGATTTTTAAGCATGCATGGCCCATGTTCAAGTACGCCTCTGCAAAATGAAAAACATTCACAAAATAAGATAAAATGTAGAATGCAACAAGAATTTCAATAAGCACACTAAGTAAACTAGAATACATTAAATGAATAAACAAGGAAGACAAATAATCACCGGTGGATGAGCAGTGAAGATAAAGCTTTTTAAGTATTGGCTCAATGAACAAAGACACCAAGGAGTTCAGCTTTTGATGGTTTGACGATCCAAGAATTGATACCAAACGCTGTATGTCATCTTGCTGTCACCACAAGAAGACATTATAAACATGTTAAGAGATGTTGATTTTCAACAGAAATAGCATGCAAAGATTCTTATTGAGTAAACACCAGCTCATAAAGGTTTGTACAGTTGGCTAACAAATTGAGAAACAAGAATGAACTTAGCTAAATAAAAACAAATCACAGATTTATTTATCACACGGATAAAAGGAAATACAAAAATCATACCGTTGCCACATTCTTATGGAAGGAGCAAAATATGGACTTGATTGCAGCAAACTTATCAGCATCAAATGCCTTTCTGTGTGCATATATAATCTGGAAACAGAAGAATATGAAGTTTCAATTGCCCATTAAAAGAAAATATCTGAAATTCTATAATTCACATAAAGCAAGCTACCTGTTGGAAGAGAGAGCGAGTAACAGATAAGAGAAAACTGGATAAGTCCATCCCTGGTAAAGAACTTTGCCACAAGTTGCACGAAGCAGCTTTAAGCTTCAAGCACTGCACAGAATAATCCTTAATAGCACATGTTCTTCGCCTGAATTAGAAAATGAAAGAAATACAATGTAAAATACAGAATTGCATAGTGTTTTCCATATATTGGTCAACAAGATCTGAAAACTGATTGAAGGCTAAAGGCGACCTATGTAGCCTGTAACTCTCATGAAAGTTTCATCTAATTTTTTTCCACACAAGGATCTCAAAAGGAAAACAAGTTGCAAAACACAGGCATGAATTCACAAAAGGAAAACAATACAACTCAGAAAGAATCAAATTATTCAGGCTTTTTCATGCCAGTGATGATCTATGGTGATTGCAAACCAAGAAATGGACACAACTGCTGCTAATTTTTACTTGACCAGAGTTGTAAACAGATAAATGAATTAAAACAATGTGTGAATCTTCAGGCTAGAGTTTTACCAAAAGTGTAGTGCATAAACCATTTTGTGCAAATAACATACAAATACATACAAGGATCCCAACATTCAGGAATTCATAAGCAGAAAAATTGTAGAAATAAAATCTTACAGAGATTGGACAACAGATGCAGTCCGCACAGATTGAACTAGCATATCAGGCAGTGGAGTATGATAACCATCAACTTTTCCAAAGTTCTGTATCAAAATAAGCTATCAAAACAGATTCTCCTCAAATTAGTATTCAGTCATCAAAATCCACAAAATTATCACTATACCTCAGAAAAAACAGGGCAATGGCTCCACAAAGACGAATGCCACCAAAACCACATTTCAAGAACATAACTGGCAATTTTTGCATTCACTGGAAGACAAAGGTGTGTTGAGCATTGGTTTATCATTGAAGAGCAGGTAAATATATAAACAAGGAATTGCACTGACCTGCATCCACCGACATCCATGCATCAAGTGTCCACAAAATTTTTTGATGAGGTATAAAATTTTGGGGAGGTCTTGTTGAAAAGGTTAAAGAATGTTTCATGGCAGACTCTATCAGGTTAGATACACTGCCCAAAGCCTGTCACCAGAGGAAGCAAACAGAGCACACATTGAATCAAATAAAAGGACATGACTGAGTTAAATAAATTAAAAAAGAAAAAAAAGAGAGAGATTGGAAAACATTGCTGGAAATTCAAGTGAAAACATTATTTATCAAATGCAAAAACATAAACTGAGGGATCACATTGTCATCAACTCTTATGAAAAAAATCCTTTATCCAAGGATGCTAGATCAACTGTAACACCCCAAAACTTGCATTGACTATAATTGATGATTTCTTTAGAATAATGTAAGATTAGAGAAAATTAGGGGACAAAAACCAAAGAACTAAAGAAAAGAAGGTTCAAAATGCAATCACTAACTTAACTAGGTGAAGTAAGATAGATTTTGCATGATTAGGTAGGTGAAGGAGTACAAGTTTTGGCATGTCATGCTTCTGAGGTGTCAAAAGGAAGGTAGAGATGTGCTTTCCTTCAAAAAAATTCAAAACTAACTACATCTTTTTCTTCTATTTCTTGAACCTAAGAGAGAGCTAAACATCCTACAAACTAACACTTCCAAACCATATATCCCAAGAACAAATTAAAAAAGTATTAGGGCTTAAATTCAATAGAATTGTTAGAAAGAAAACCAAAGATGGATTGTGAGGCCATAAAAGAAAGGAAAGAGAAGAAAGTAAAGGAAAAGGAGCTATAGCTTAAGGTGAGTGATTAAATTGATAATTAAATGCTATGTTTTAACCCAAATATTGTGTTGATATAATTCACATGATATGTGAAAAGAGTAAAGCTTGTTTTACATGAAATTGTGGCCACCTACGTGCTCCACATGCTTACCATTGAGTAGTATATGGATATGAGATATGGACATTCAATTGTCATACATGTTTAATTGTGCAAAGATTATGTCAATATGATGTTGGGCATATATTTGAAAACTTATGAAGTTTCCCATGTTTATTTCTTTAATCATTCATTGGGTTATCTCATTAGTGGTTGATAAATTCTTTTCAGAGAATCAAAGTGAGATTGAAAGAGGGTTTGGGTGATAGGGTCTTTGGAATCCTAGCTTGATGTTTAACTTATGTAGTACCATTGTATCTTTTATAAGTTAGTTTTTGTGTATGGGTCATTACACATGTAAAAGCATATGTAAACATATCATGCATGAACTCTTTTAGTGTGTAATTGATCAATATGACAGCTATGTACAAAGATGTAAAATATAATTGAATGATCAAAAACAAGAAAACAAGATATCATAAAAGTTTGTTTATTGGACAGTTTAATGGACAGCAGGTTGTGTATGCTTACTAATGCATGTTTGGTGGGTAAATTTAATTGATTAGTTAACAATAAGAAGAAATTAGAGAGGTTGGTTTACTTAGCTAACTAAAAGCAATATTCTAAAGATGCTAATTAAGTATTTAGGAGACAGGTGCGACATCAACTCTCTCATAGTATTTTACACATGCATTTCTAATTCGAAAACATGCCTTAAACAAGCCAGATCTACCATAGGTTTGCTCTTAAACACGTGCATTGTTTATGTATCGATCATTTTCATCTTCTTTTGGATTAAACAAACCTACAGCCTATTTAGGGTTGATATTCACAGTAAGGGACTCAGTATGACCTGTAATTAAGTATGCCCAATTTTCTTCCATATTCAAAGCAACTAAACAGAATCAAAAGCTGTGCTATCTAACCAGTTACAACACAAGAATAGATTACAAAATGATGTAGCTTAAGAAACAAATGCCATTGATCTTACCAGCTGACATTCTTTGTGATCAACCAAAACAATCATTGAAAGCTTTTGAAGTAGGTCCATGTCAAGGAGAAAACTTGTATTGTCAATAATAGGACGCGTTTCCAGCCAACAAGCAAAGCCAGGTTTTGTACACCGTGCTTCAGGAGAGAAATCACAGCAAGATATTGAATTTCCCTCGATAGTAGCAGACTCAACAGACTTTAACTTTGCCTCCAATTTGCTTTTCTCATATTCAAATCTTTTCAACAGCATCTAAGAGAATAATAGCCAGTTAGTTTAGGATTTATTAAATGCATACCATTTAAGTGTTGGGTAACAGGGCACAAACTTGACTCATGTCCGCCAAATGCAGAGCAACTTCACCACTATCTTCATCAAATCTACTGGTAATATATGCTGACATGCATATACCTACATAGAAAACTGTATTAGAAAATTCATGGAGATGTTGAATCAAATGTCAAAGTCATAGTAAGTAAAGTGAGAAAATATCACAGAAGAGGTGGGTGAGGGAGAGGGGCGCTTGAGAATAGAAGCTAGCGAAAGGCGTGTACTGCTACTACCATTCTCCCTTCCAAAACCCACAAAAGATTACAATAAATATCCTTCTACTAAATGCATACAATTTCTGCCACATACCCCAAGCTCTAGAGCGAGGTGCAAATAGATGACTGAGATTCTTTATTTTTGAAACATGTAACACATATTAGGGCTTACAGACTTACAGCCAGACTCAAATCAACCAAAGGCTAAATACTTGGCCCACTGATAATGACTGTAAGTCATGTGTAATGAGCTACCATGTGACTTTCCAAATGAAAATGAAATCACAAATATTATGTGTAATGAACTAGAAAGAAACACTATAATATTAATATAATTGAAATGACTTTAGTGAGTTAAAAATCAACAGATGAGGACGAATCACACATTCCAGCCAATCATTTTCATTGAAATTTTTATCCACAAAATAAACACCCCATAAGAATAAAGTGAAAGCTCTACCTTGAACTGCAAGGAAGCGAAGTTCAGGGGTGGAAGATGTGGCCAACTCAACGAGACAATCATCCCCTACCATGAAAAGTTTTACACACATTAGACAGACAGATGAAGAAGGGACAAGAAGAAGAATAGAACCAGTTAAACATGATTGTGATATATGAATCAGAGTAACAATAAGCCATACCTTGACTATAGGGATTTGCCTTTGTTGGCCAAACTGACCCGCATAGCTCTATAAACAACTGCTGCTGCTTAAATAATTCAGCAGATGCAGGTAAAATTGGATGACCACCATGAATCCAGAGCAAAGATTGTTGTGAGTGTTGATTAAGTTTTTTATCTATATTCTCAGCAATCTGCACCGGAAAGTTACAATTTTAATTGTCACTTAATAAATTACAGAGAAAGGAAAGATGCCAAATTTGTACTGGAATTACCATGAATAGATTGTCAACAGCTCCAGGACAGAAATCCCGCAATTTCAAAACATCCTTCATCAAAGAATGCCAAGAAACAGGCAATTTCTCGAACTGGGATGAGGTAAAAGCATCCCAAAATGTCAAGTGATCTTCAAGAATGTCACTGTATAATTTTAGCAGGACATTGTAAGATGGAGATTCAACAAGCATATTAAGAATTTCCTTTTCCAACTCCTGCAGAGCATCCATGACAGGTTTGAAATGCTGAGCTTCATTAGTATATTCATGCTCACTTTGAGCATTCCACTGTTGATATGAAAGCCTCAGAACGTCTATACAGTTAATAGCATTGCAAAGGAATTTATGTGACACTTCTGGCCTGTCATATGACATAGTTAAATCAACAAAATCAAGTGAAAGCAACGGTGTCAGATGCAGGCTAGAATCTGCAGCAGGAAGGGATGCAAGCTCATGGAAGGAATGAAAAATACACTTCCAAATAGGATGCTCCAATTCTTGTTCGAGTAAATGCAGAAAAGATCTGAAAAAATGATCACATGATTGCAGTTTGGAACTAAACCAGCTAAGGTGGAGAAGATAAAGTTTATAATCACTTCCAGTTGCTTGTTCAATTGTCCAGTTGGCAGCAAACAATAGCATCCTCTTCGTCAGCTTCATGTCAATTTCTGTGTTCCTAACAGAGTTAGCATTCATGCAGTTCAGAGCCTTAGGAAACACGAGCTGCCCTTTCATGTTCATATCCATCAAACCGTTTCCCTTGTGGCTGGTAGCAGACAAAGCATCGTCCACACAGCTCCTGTTCCTTGAAGATCCTAACTCATACTGAGACACAAGGTACTCCAAATACATGAGATTCTGTCTGACAGAAGCTTCTTTTGAATACCACATAAAATCCCTCAACTTCATTGGCACTGGCAACCCCCCAGGCAAATAAAATGAAAACTCTGTGGGCAAATCAGATTCTGACAACATTGCGGTTGAGAAGTAAGCAACTTTTGCGTGATTGACAATATCCCATCCCACAGCTTCACCTAAAGAAGATAAATAAGTATGTTCCCAACTTAGTTGGAGGCTCCAGAAAGGCTGGTTACCATTTATGAGAAGCTGATGAAATAACTGGACCCAGTGGGCAAGCTCAAGATATGTGATTTGAACATTAACATGCAAGCCTTCATTCTTGGCATAAACATGAGCTTTGGCCATTGAATCAACTAATCTATCCATAGGAATGCCAGATGAAACAAGAAATCTTTTTACATCCTTAAGTTCAAAGTCTGCACCACTGCAGCCACTTTCGTCATTATGTAGCCAGTATGGCGGCATCATAAAGATTTCAACTCCTCTGTTTCGCATTGCTCGGGACACTTCACCATGGCTTGGATTAACTGTGAGGAAAATTCGAAAATTATGGTGTGGATGAAGAACCACTGAGCTTCCATCAACTATCCCACACTCATTAACTGTAATCGAACCACTCGGCTCCACCAAAGAGTTGATTCTATCAAGAACCTGAGGTGATCAATCAGGTGAAAAAGCAAACAGAAATTTATGAACTGGTGTTAGGAGACTTATAAATCAAGAATTCAAGAGAATGTAAAAATTACCGTGGGATTGCAAAGATTTGCATTCTCTAGAACAATCCATTCCCCATTTTCTATTGCCTTGATGAGTAATCCTGCCACCCATTCAAACTTAACCGAACGTGACCTTCTTTGTTGATCATCTTGCAGCTTTGAGATTACCTTGATGGTTTTATTTAGCTCTTCAGTTGACCAAGAAAAAGGTAATTCATTTTGTACAATATCCAACTTCATTTGTTGAATGATCTCAACAAGCAAACTAAGAGAGTTCATCATGCTCTCCCAGTTCTCCAGATGAATAGAAGTAGAACTTGCCATGGAGCTGGAATTCATAGTAGATAAGAAAGCTAACCATTTTGTGATCAAATCAGTTCTTTCACTCATAAATGCCACCTTTGAAAACTCCAATTGCAAGTTGCAGTACTCACTAACATAGCGCTCAACTTGAGCAATGACGGACCTAAAATTGCGAAAGGCATTATACTGCTCAAAACATCCAAGCAACTCGGATATATCAGTTGTAGTTGAAAGGCTCAATTCATTTAGCACATTGCCAGTGAGCTGAGCTAATAGTCTTATCAGTGAAGTCTTCCCTGAACAAGGTGGACCAACCAGGATGCACAACCATTGATGTTTTATACAATGGACAACAGCTTCCATGCTGTGGCGAATACTGGGGATAATATTCAATCCACTGTTTGAAAGCTTGGATGACCGTGAAATGTTCCTTTTGATGACAGTGTTCCCCACAATCAGATACTTAGAATTTAGCTGCACTCGTGGGTGAGGATTAATGAATGGTTTAACCCCAAATACCTCTTCATAGATCCGCAGGACTTCTTTGCGGTCAGCAGCAGTACGCATTCTCTGAACATAGAGAATGTTGAGAAAGCAATCAACCTTCAACTTCTCAGGCACACCTAATTTTAACAGACAGATCTAAAAAAATTAGGTAAATAAATAAACCTTTCGTCCATGAAGAAAATTGAGCGTGATCAAAATAGAAACACAAAAAGGAATTATGAAAATTCCGGCATTGTTGTATTGTATTTCTTCATAGAACTTTGAAAGTGGAATCATAAGCCAACAATTTTACATTATAAAATAGCCGATAATACAATAACTAGAAAAAAAAAATTGAGATAAATAATTAAACCACACCTTCAATGATCTGACATGAACGAATCACATCACGCAAATTGAACTCCCAAGGGGAGCCATCTTGACCGAACTTGTGATATAACATAGTGTCTTCATGTAGCCTTTTATTGAAGACAATCAGTTTTGAAAGCAAGGGTCTTGGAATGGAGGGATAAAGCGAATTACAGATGGAAAGATAATCACCTTCTACTAACTCATCTATGTACACCTGAAACCAACATTAAGTAAATGAAAAATGAACCATCTGATGCATCCACATCCACTATTTCTACACATATAAGACTTGCAGAACAGCGATGGAAACATCAAAACAAACCTTAGTGAAACGGTTCAGAAAGGATTTGGGAAGGCCTTTTCTGCCACCACCTTGAGAAAAAGGATTTTGACATGCAAATATTCTGAAAGATGATGGACATTTAAAGGTAAGGCTAAGCTCTGGAATGAAGACCTCGGCACGATGATCCAGTATAGCATTCAAGCCCTGATAAGAACAAATGTCATCAAATCAGTGTCAACTTGCAAGCAGTATAAAGAATAAATTGGGGAAAAAGTAAAACAAAAAAAATTAACGAGAAGGGTCATAGTAGTGCCTCTAAGACAGACTGTGGGGCAAGATTAAGCTCATCCAGCAAAACCCAACAACCCTCCTTTAGAGCCTGCAAAAGTGCAATTTCACAATTTCTTAATTAAATATGTTTTACAAACTACTAGCAATGCAAAAGGCTTTTGAAGTCAAAATTTAGACCTGTAGCAAGATTCCATCAGACCATGCAAATTTCATCCCTTCATCACTTTCAACAGGTAGGTCCGTTCCCAGCAGATCCATTAGGTCAGTCTGCACATCAAGCAACATTAAACTATCACTTTTAACATAGTAAACCCACAAACAGCAAAGGGATGACATCAAGTAATATAAAGAAGGGGGATGGTGTAGACAAACAAAAATTCATATAAAGAATCACAAACCTGCTCAGACAAATTTATGCGGACAACTTTGTGCCCAGAATATTTTCCCAAGGCAATAATCAAGCTTGTCTTACCAACACCAGGACTGCCTTCCAGTAAAACTACAAAGCATGCAAAAAATAAAGTTAAGCATTGCAAAACACCATATGGAAGGATATGGAAGCAGTGCAGTTCACCTTTTTTGTTGACTTGGTTTAGCAGAATGAGTATACAAAAACACTTAACAATACTGCAAAACGTACCAGGCTTTGGAAGTTGCATAGCTCGCAAAACACGCAAAGCATTTCTTCGTGTTGTTGGTGTCAAAAATTCAAAACCACCAGCCTCACATTTTTCATAACCTATAAACATAACCCATAAGTTGCCAAGGTATTATAACTGCACAAGGATAAACCCTGACCAGATAAGCATTGATGACAAAAACATACAGCATGCTATTTGAAAAAAAAAATGATACATATAAACTGATTGAAGATTCAGAAAAAGTTTAACAAGATCAAATTGAAGGAAATGAAATAGTTGCAACCCATTAGAGAACTATACTGCAGAAAAAAATATAGAACAATATATTTGATGATACCTGAAGTGTTTACAGGTTCCTCAAAACAAATACGGTATTGCAAGCAGAAAACATTTCTATCTAAATAAGAAGACAACATATGATTCATATAACTTACCTTTTTCAATGTAAAACGGATCTATACCAAAGCTATTGTCACACTGCATATCATCACTGCATGAAATATTGCCAGTTTCTCCAAGATCTCCCCAACCATAATTTTCAATAAATGAAAGTTCATGTAGATTACTATCCTCCTGTGACAGCAGAAATAAAACATCCTTACAACTTGCAGCAGTGGTCACAACATTATTCTCTTGTATAGCCATAAATAGGGACTTGTGTACACAACAAACAACTTGGTAGAAAGAAAATTCATTCGTTTCTTTCAAATTATCACTTGTTATAATGGTAGGTTGTTTTGCTTGAAGGTATCTTAATTGCAAGATCAATTCATTATTTTAGGATTATTTTAGTCTAACCAAATGTTTCAACATAGTTTGTTATTTTATACACAACAATGATAATCATGGATTACCATCGCACCTTCTTCGCTATTTGGTTTATAAAGTTAACAAGTGTAATGATTAACTCAAGTCGTTAAAATTGAATCCAAAATCAAACTCCGGAGAAATATTTTGAAAGCATAACTTATTTGTATAAATAAAATATATCCTCAAGCGATGAAGAGGCTATACTTGCTTTTTATGGGTGAAAACGAATACAAGCACGTGTAATTATTTTCATGAATTTGAACCACTTAATTATAAAAAGAAAATCAACAATGAATGTGTGAGTGAACTAGTAATTAAATTATATAAAGAGGAATAACTAGAAATTTACAAACAAAAGTAAAATTATTTAAAAAAATAAACTTAGATTTAAAATTAAAATTCAGTGAGAATGTTCCACGGTTTTTGTTAGGATTTTGATTGTTGTCATTTTATATAGACATGTGTAATAATAAATTAATTTGAAGGTTTCTTTATCATCAAATTGTAAATAATGTGGATATATCCATCACAACAATTAATTTTTATTCTAGTGCTTGAGAAAGGTTAGCAAATGCCATCTCTTAAAAATATATTATTCAAATTTTTGGTTAGATCATTCTAAGCACATGAAAGGTTACCAAATGCGATATGCAGATGTCAGTGATGGAAATAAAGAAAATGAAGATATGCTATATTTGCACTAATCACTAGAGAAGCCAAATAGGTGTTGTATTCAGCCAAAAGCAACCAGTACTTAACACACCTTCAATTCTTTCAAAAGAAAAGACAGGCATGTCTCTCTAAATAATCCTGCATCCTTTCTGGAAATACCAGTACCTGAAAACTCAAACAAATGAAAATGCTACGAGAGGACAACCGGAGGGAATTGTGACACATTGATTGTACAAGAAATGCCAAATAATGTGAAGCCTAGCCTCTTAGAAAATTGAGCCAAAAAAAGACCAATTGATATAAATCAAGAAGAGCAAGTGAACACTTCCAAAGTTTTGACTTCACAGTTGAAACATATAAAAGATTTGACCCATGCTAATTCCTCTATCTAGTGGATTGAAAATACTACGATGCTGCTACACCATCCTTTCTAACTTTGACAGCTTTGCTTAAGTGTAGACTGTATGAAAGATATATAATTCAAGGTTAAATCACTAGTTTTTGAATAAGCATCAGTAAAAATATAATTTGAATGAGATTCAGTTGAAAATGTATAACAGATTAATAGAACATTATCGGCAGCTAAAAATTACAATTCCTAACTTGCAAACTCGGTGAGGTGTGAGGTTAAAGGTTAAGAACAAACTAGTTCTTCAGTTTAATTCTTCCCAATGAACCAAAAACAAAATGGGATTTCTTCTCTTCCTCCCCAAACCACCAAATGAAAACCATTATAATCAAAAGAACGGCAGAACAGCATATAATTGAATAAAAAAACAAAAGAAAACATTAAAAGGAAATTTAAGCCTTTCAAGACATATCAAGGGAAAATAGAAACAAAGTTTAGTTCACATCACATTATAACTATTAAAGTAACATTCATTATTATTGTGTTCCATTTGAAATGAAAAGTTATGAATTTCAAGACTATAAACCTTCTAACTAGACCAAGGAAGAGAAAATGCAGTTGACAGAAAAAAGAAGGGACTATCTTGACAAATATTCGACCTACTACTGGATGAAGAATGAGAAAACACAGTTGATATTCGCATAACAAGAATTACCTAGGCTTATTCCATCAAGTAAAACAAGGAAAAGCCCATGGAGGAATGCACAATCAGGTCCTAAACCTTCTTTGGTCACCATAATAAACTGAATCCAAGAGAGGAGATCTCTCACAGTGAGCGCCCTCCCTTTCTCTAGCTTGTTGAACCACTGTAGCAAACATGAAATAACTATTTTAAATGAATATATCATTTAAAGTAAATACAGAAATCAAATCATCATCTGCATACTAACCACAATAGCATGAAGCCAAACAAGATGCTAGAGAAAAAAACAATAAGCAACTCCACCTTCAGTTTAAAAGCATGTAAAGGCAATTCAAAGCTATATAGATTCATTTAACTAAAAAAGAGTAGCTGCTATATAGAACAGGAAAAAAAAAAAAAACTCCTAAAAACTACAAGCCAAGCACCATCTCAAGATTTCATGATAGGAAAAACTAAAATAACAGCCATGACCATATGGCAAAGTTAAAATCAATCCAGAACATTTCATTGATCCGGGCAACCTCATCCCAAAAAAAAAAAAACAGAATTAATTACCAATAACAAGCTACATGTCTGACAAAAGAAGCGGCGGAGAAACCCATGTTCATAATCATTAATAAATTTGTCACCAAACAAGGTGGAAACTCTAAAGGATTTCTTGGGAAAAAACACAAGCACAAAGTTTGAAGGTGCTGAATCTCATCAAGTGAAAAACATAAAAGAAACCTACCACCTGAGCCACAAATATCAAAACTTTCAAGGTATTAAGACCAATCTAAGGAGAGGATTTTCTCCAATGCAACAATATCTTCCAAAATGAAGAAATGGTATCTCTTCAATTAAAGAGGTTTCAAGTGTCCAACCCCCACCAATAGGAAATGTCAATGTACAACACACACAGAAGGAGTAGGGGTCACATTGGAAACAGATTTTACCATCAACTCCTTGGACAAGCAAAAGTACCAAACTATTCATCATCGGTCATCAGCAAAAACAAAGACAAAGCAGCAACAAGGGTATCAAACAAAAGTTACCTCCCAGAACTTCAGCATAGCACCCACAATGTATGAGAGTTCTGGATTGGAAAGTCTGCAGACAAGAAAAAAAAAAGGATTGAAATTGGAGAATGAAAGCTTTTGATCTTGTTTTGCAAGCACCACCCCAGTGGACAACTTTCTTAATTGGACATACCTTTTTGAAGCAATATCTCCAAGTTCATCTAAATCACAAACAGGAGGAACCCAAATTTCGGTGAACCTGTTGCGAAGAGCTGGAGATAATTCTTTCTTACCATAATCCCCACCAGGATTCATAGTTGCAAGGACGAAAAAATTTTCATGAGCAGTAATATTTTCCATGACTGGCCCTCCTTTCTCAGCCAATGACTGCAAAAGAAAAAAGAGGTGATTAGAGGGCTCCATTTAAAGGTACATTTAGAAGCCTCAGCAACAAAATATGTAAATTGGATATGCATAACAAGCATAAAGAATCATGTAAAAGTATGGTCCTTATAAATCAAATCAGTTAAGAACCTGTTGATTTAATCAAAGAAAATATGATGCAAAACAACTTCTACTAAAACCAAGAGCAAAATAGCATAAAAGAATGATTGATGATGAATAATGAACACTTTTCCCAACAGTTGGAAAGCAGCCAATAGCATGTTGGGGCTTAGCCTCCTTGTAATAAAAAACAAAAGAAAAACTCAGGCCCCTGATAAATGGATACCTACCAATTTTCTCTCTGGCTCCAAGACACTGTTCAACCTTTCCAATACACTATCATCAGCCAAAGAAATTTCATCAACAAGAAACAGATCACCAGCCTTCATTGCTTGCACTAGAGGCCCATCTTGCCACATAAATATTGTTTGCCACTTCTGAAGTAAACATGTCAGGTCCCACTTCATCTGCTCAAGAGTGTCGATGTCTTTCGCACTGACATTAGGACATGAAACTTGGCCTTGTCTATAGCTTGTTATTATTAGATTGAGGTGATCAAGAGTGGAAGAAGCCTGACCAATATCAGAAGAAAGATCCTGCATCCAAGGAATACAAGATGGAATATCAATTCATCAAGGACTACTAAAAGATTCCCGTCTATAGCATATACATCATTCAAAAAATTCTCACCAAGTCCTGAGCAAAGTGGGTATAAGCTTTTGAAAGCATCCATTTTTCAATTATATATTTGAATTCTGATGCTAGTCGTGATCTCTCTCGAACAGGAAAGAACCCCTATAAAACATTTCATTAGTTGAATTTCAAAGAGCATATAAAAGGGGAGACTGAAAACTATATATCTAAAAACACTCAAATAATATTAGCACAAACCCCAATGAAATCAGATGTTTCGGTGTATTGGTGGCAATTCAAGATGTGTAATTTTAACCCCAATGCTCTACTCAGTAACTGACAGACAGTAGTCTTCCCGCCACCAGTTTCGCCAACAAGAAGTACAGGTTCACGCAACTCAAAACAACGCTTGACAAGGAAATACAATCTCCTCATACTTCGGGTGAGTATGACACTGGAAAGAAACATATTATAAATTAAAGAAAAAATCAAGAAAGGAAGTGTTTATGTTTGAGTTCATAATTTATAAGTTCATACTCGCCCAAACTCTGCAAATCGCTTCCAATTGATTCTGATTCCCTTGCAACGGATTCCTGAACAAAAACAGCAAATTGATTAGAGATAAGACTAAAAATAAGAATCTTTGAACCAATCATTTAGGTTAGGGCCCTTGAAAGGATGGAACAATAGTAGAATTATATTGAGGGAAGCAAAAAGCAGAAAACAAGGCAAATATCCTTTAGGCACAAAGGAATGGAATGAATCACCACATTACATGCACCTTAATATATGTTGACTATCAAGAAACACAACAGAAACATTACATAGGTAAGAGTCAAAGCATAACACATTAGAAATTTACATGGTTCATACATTAGGATCAGCAAAAAAAAATCCAAATTCAAGAAGACTCCAATTAAGTCATGCCTAAAGTGTACCATCATTGGTCTATGCCTTCATAACACCAAACTTATTGGCTAGCAGGCGGCAAGATTGCAAAAGCATGGAACTTTTGGCAACTATCTGATAAATATTGCATATAATATGGTCAACCAAGGCTTGTGCAATAAACATCAAAAAAAGGGTATATGTTTAACAGCAAGTGCAGTGAAGGATTTATATGGAAATTTTTACATAATTTGGTGCCAGTGAAGCCTTCTTTCTTAAAGCAAAACAAAGAACTACTTAGATCTAAATCATTTATCAAATCAACTTGAAGTTCTATTAGTTTCAATACACTAGAATGAATCATTTAAAAGCATTCAGCATATCCATGAACAAGTTTAAATGCACTCAATGGAAGGATACCTTGTACAAGTGATCTCTGACAATTTTCACACGTAGACGCCTTTCCAAAACTTCTTGAACCACATGCCTCTCTCTTTCATCCCGCAATCTGTCAGCCAAAAGATAATAACCATGCTCAGCCATGACTTCTTTAGAATCTCCAAAAGCCCTCAAGCGATTTGCCCAGCGAAACAAGTCTCGTGGAGTTATGAATCCATGTTTCCCAGCAAAAACTTTGCTACTCTGCCTGTGAAACTGTAACTCCTTCATTACTTCAACCATCAACCTAGCACGGCTTCCAGGTATTTTACACCTTTTCTCTATTATTGTGCTCAACTCATCATCTGGAATTTCATCCACATGAACCTCAACAAAACGGTTTCGGAAGGCTCGGGAAAGCATTTTACGCCCACCATAGAATGTAGGTGGATTTTGGGTGGCAAAAAGCATAAAATTTGGATGTGCTCGAACAGTTTCTCGCAATTCAGGCAAAAAGAGTTCTCTATTGTCATCTAACAATCGATTCAATGCTTCCAGCACATCTGAAGGAGCAAGATTGAGCTCATCCAGAACAATCCAGTGACCATTGCGAACAGCCTTAACTAATATGCCTTCCTGAAATACAAGCTTCCCTTGAGCATCGGATATATAGGAACCCAAATATTCCTGTAGATCAGTATGTTCATGATTATTTATCCGTACAAATTCATGCCCAGTTCTTGCAGCAAGATACTGGACAAGGCTAGTTTTCCCACTAGAAGTGGGACCCTGTAACAGAACAGGATATCTCTTAATAAAAACCGCACGTGCCAAGTTCTCAAGTTGCTTCTTAACACTCTTCGTTAGAACATAATTCTTATATAAATCATCAAAACCAGAGATTTTTGTAATCCTCAAGTAAGCATCAAAAGGTACAGGTGAAGGTTTATTTCCTCCCAGCAATTTCTCCTTTATCATCTTTTTCATAATCTTGGCACTAGGTCTGTCCAACATAGTAAGAAAGAACATGCAGAATCCATCATAAATTGCTTTTGGAAATCCAAATTTTCCCTTTGCCCCCCTGGTATATTCTAGTGCACGGTATAAAGACCTTAAACTGTATTGTGGCTTCTGATTGGCCCCATCTTGCAGCCTTTCTTCAGAGTTCTTTTTGGCTGCTTCATAGAAATCAATTATTTTCTTTTCAAGTTCAATATTTGATATGCTTTCCTCCATAAATTTGTTAATAAATAACTTCAAATCATCTCTATCCAACACATCATTGACAAAGTATGCTGTAAATCTACTCTGCAATGCATATGGCAAGTCTCGCTTCCCAGCATCAGTTGCAGGATTCATGCATGCAAATATACGGAAACTAGGATTTCTAGGTATATGACTAACATCCCCTCTTTCAGCTAAGCAAAGTGACCCATATTCTCCTTCAAGGACACCAATAACTCTTTGCAAGGTCTCAGGTGGAGCCAAATTCACCTCATCAAGCAAAATCCACTCCCCATTTCTAAGAGCAGTTATAAAGGATCCTTCTACAAATGAAAATAGCATTCCAGATGAAGCTTCGATTTGACGAAGAGCAGCGTCAAGTTTTACAGAGAAACTCTCCCAAGCTCTGATATTTTCATCCAAAGGTTTTTTCCGTTTCTTCCCAGACCCAGATCTTTCTGTCTGTAATTTTTTTTGGAAATTATCAACATACTTTTTAAATCCATTTAATAAAGTTTTCCAGTTCTTGTTCTTCATTTGCTTTTGTAAGTAAGCAAAAATTTTATCATTTTCCTGGACAAGAACATACAAGAGGCACGAGTTATTTATGTAGACATTTAATAGGAAGCAGATATTTTTTTCCCTGAAAATAAAAATACCTTCATCGAAAATGTTTTGGAAAATAGAATCTCGAACTCCTTATACAGAGGAATACATATAGATAGTGAATCTATGGGCTTAAATCCCCCCAACAAATCAGCAACATCACTTTGTTGACTCAAGTTCTGGAAAAGAAAACAAACTTTATCAAACTTTATCATATTATGTGCTATATATAGAACTCAATATTCACTCAGCATGGAGCTTTGAAGCTAGAGAGAGAGAGAGAGCGAGAAGTCCTCTATGACATACCAAAACAGTAAGCTTCTGACCCAGCATCATGGCTAGATTTTGTACAAGTGTTGTCTTTCCTGTTCCAGTTTCACCAACCAAGAGAATGGGCTCATTGTACTTAACAGCGCAAGCTATTTGCTCGAGCACATACAAAGAACTCCGCATCTCAACAAGTCTCTCTTGGCCATGCACCTGAAAGGATCAAATATAATATATATATATATGTGTATGTATGTATGTATGTATGTCAGTAGCGAAGCAGACAACAGACATAACTGATTGAGACAATTTCAAATTGTTTCACTAACCACAGTTTCAGTGCGTTGAAGGGTAACTCGACCAATTCTTAATTCTGTGAACAAATTCTGCAGTTGACTCCAGACATGAGTGTAACAAGTAGCAACTCCTAAAATGTCAGAAATTAATAGCATCTAAATCAACAAGTACCTGAATTTCAGGTTTACAAGGATAAAGGATTCCAGCCTCTGAGATGGGAACTCCCCACAACTTTGCAATGTCTCTCATTACAGTGAGTCGATTTTCAGAAGGGCCTGAAAAGGACGCGAATATGTCTACAGCCTAAAGGTAGAAACCAACGGCACTCATTAATTGTAGTTCAGATCATGCAATTCATCTAGATAGAAGGAAATAAAAGAAAAGGAAAATAGTAACAAGGCAAGATGCATTTTACAAAAAAGACCTCTTGATAGATAAGATGGCACTGATAAGCTGTCAGCATATCCCCATTCAAACCTAATTCTGCTATTCGTTTGCACCATTTAAGGAGGTCCCTGCCATCAGGATCCAAAAGCAGGTTACAATAATCTGATTGGTTTATACAAGGCAATATATGCATTGAGCAGTAAGCATCATCCATTACCTTAATGAGAACCTGTTAAGGCAGCTTAAGCAGGCAGAATTTCCAGATGGAGAAGGATTAACTCTTTCCATTGTTTCTGCCAAAACAAAATTACTGTAAGTGATCCATAATCTGGAACTGAAAATTCCTTAACATTTCATACATCCCACCTATGAGTCTTCCGGTGAGAGGTCCCAAACTTGGATACCACGCTTTCATTATATTTTCCAAGTCATCATTACTTGGCAGTCCAGTCATCACTCTCCTCCAAAGTGTGCTAAGTGAACTTCCACCTGCAACTGAAATCTCTGGTTCAGCCAACTGTACTCCAACTACAATTATGGACAGATGGCCACAGAGCATATTTGAGCATATTCAATGACTCCTAGTACAAACCTTCTGCTGTGTGAGATACATTACTCTTGGAAGTAGTGATGGTAGAAAATAGTTGAAAACTCTCCGCCACCCTTATTTCCTAAAATGTCCAAGATCCTCATCATTATTCAAAACAGAGAGAGAGAGAGAGAGAACAAAAAAGGTAACTGAGATAACTAGATAAAGACATCATTAAGAAAATGTCTACAAATGAACCTTTAAAATAAACTGCATTTACAAAAATAATAGAAGCTAGAGATGCAAAATAACCATATAGCTTATGGTTTCAACTCCTTGGAAAAAAAAAATAACGAAGTGTATTTATTCAGCTTTAAAGTTCTGACATTATTTGATGAGCATATGAGTTTAAAGACCACTTCTCTGTATGAAAATAACAATGAGAAACAAATAGTTACCTCTCCGTGACTAGTAATGAAAGTGATTTCACCTTCCAACAAAGGCAACAAGATCGATTGCACATCCGATGGTGCTTTGTCAATGTCCTCAAATACAACCCAATATCCATTCAGAACAGCCTAATGAAATTGGAAACCATATAACACATTACAAGTGGGTAGAAAGTGCATATCACAGTCAAAACAATTAAGCTGTAGGAGTTCTTTGAAAAGAAAACCTACCTGGATAAGTGACCCAGGTTGCCATCTAAATTCACCAGGTTGCTCAGTACACACATAACTCCCAATCAGTGTTTTGCCATCAATTTGATCATCCATGTGAATAGATAGAACTAAATGTGGGATGGGACAGAAATGGAGACAGAAAGATGGAAAGAAGACCCCAAAAACAATATAAAAAATTAGTGTCAGCAGCACCAAAGAAAAGGATAGGAGCAGTTCATGAAAAAAAAACAAAGGGACAACAAGTTCACTACATGCAGGGTGTCAGTATTCTTCCAACAGCTAGATATATCAAGAAACTCCACACATACAATTCAACTCAAAACAATGCATTCCAGAACTGGTTAGGACAGGGTACATGAACCCTCTTCTTCCATATTTATCTACCTAATGTCATTTGTTTGATTAGTACTTAAAAATTAAGACATCTCTTGAACTTGAATAAAGCATTTTAAATAGAAGAGAATTTGTTTTCTCTAAGTGCCGCGTCAACCCTTTAAATCAATACAGTTTAAATGTCATTCTATCTTCTCTTAAATTACAGCAAGAACTTTAACACTCTCATTTCTTCTAGTGCCATTAATTCCCCACTCTAGCATACGAGGAAAACCCCTAATAAAAACAAACTGTGACAAGATGTGTTCTATCATTCCAACTGCTTCCAATGCATACTAAGCCCCCAAGTACTCTTCACAAACTTCACAAACTGGTGCTAAAATGAAAATACACCAAATTGGTATCAATCTTTCAGTTTTTAAAAGAAGAATAGGAAGAGAACGGTTTGGCTTTTAAGAACACAACAATTGAAAATTTACATGCAAAAGAAGCATTTCATGCTTATTCTATACTGCAAGACAAGTACTAATACCCATTATGTTGCCATTATAACAGCATTTCAAATTATGAGCAGCATATAGTCGATACAACTGCTGTTTCAGTGTATTAGAATCCATAGGACATTATCAAATGACATGCAATTACAGCATGACATGATCAACATTGAGAAGTTAGGTTCCTCTCTTATTAAAATGCAGTGTTACATGGACTAAAAACTCAAGTTAACAGTCCAGTTGATATGGTTAGATCAAACTTATTATGTTGGCATTGTTGTCAATTATTGCAGCTTTCTTGGGCAATTTAATACTAGAAATTTTATGTGGCTCTTTTACATGATTCATCTGTTTCTTTTTGTATGTATTCACCCCCTTTTTCATCATATAGTATAGTATTTAACAACAATACAGTTTGGAACTTCCATGAAACTTAAGACATAATAATGTTAAGGATACTCACAAAGACCTGGTGGGCATCTCAGGAAGGTTTAAACAGCAGTAAGGGTCAGAGGTTCAAGGGGGAGAGTCATGGGCATTTAGCTAGAATAATGTTGCCAGGGGTACTAATTGGATTGCCCACACACATCTCAGGAAAGTTTGAAAACCAGAAAGGGCCAGAAGTTCAAGGGAGAAGTCAGTGGCATTTAGCTAGATTAATGCTGTCAGAGGCAACCATGTGATTGCACACACACATACACACATGTATATAGCTCAAGAGGCAACAAAGTTGTGCCTACAACCTTTCTTCACTTCTTTTTCTTCCTCTCTCTCATATCACCTACTACTTCATCTTATTCCTCTTCTCCTTTTTAGTTATTTATTTCTTCTTTAATTTCTTAACTAAGCAGGTCAACGAATGAAAATGTCAACTTGGGGGAATTCTAACTTTAACTAGTTAAGTACCTTGATTCCCAGCATCCTGAGCCAACTTGTTAATGAGAGCAGTTTTCCCAGCCCCAGGGGGGCCATACAGTAGCACAGGCCATTTTTGACTCACTGCCAAGAGCACCATCTCAAAGCCTTTACTCATCATAGATGTTACGACAAATGGATAGGCAGTTGACCTTTCATCCCTGAATTGGAAGAGACCAATATCAGAAAGTGAACTCACAAAAACTATGTTAAAAATAAATATAGAAATGGTCAAGTTTTTGAACCACAGGGTCCAGAACAATCCAAAATGGTAAAACCAAAAAATCAATGCATAAATTTCTGAAAGAGACTTTAAATAATATCATTACAAAGCCATTACCATTTATTATCACAAACTGATGTAAGAATATTATTGTTGAAAAAATCATTTCATCATGTAAACAAAAGAATAATTTATTATAATTTCAGTTTGGTAAATACCTACCATGTCACCACCCTTCGACTCTTAATCACTGGCTCAATCTGATGACAATGTGATGATATCAGAGAATTAAGACCACAAGACTTTAGGAAGTTTTGTTGACTGAACTTGATGCCTCCAGTGAAAGAACCAAAGTTAGTCTGCTCAGAAGATCCAACGCATAAGCAAAACTTCTCTATAGCTACATCCTGACAAAACTCCTCCCAGCTGAAAATTAAAGCAGCAGACAAGCAACTTAGAAGGCTGAAAAAAACTAAACGCATAAACACTACAACATTTACAAGAACCAACCGCAACAAACACAAAGTTGCTTCCTCAGCTCCAACACCAAAATTTTCAACTGCTTTGTCACTCATTCCCAAAATTGTACACAGAATTTGTATCCCACACCATTTTATATCTGCGATCGCCTTTGCATCCTTGGCAACATGGACCAGATCAAGATTTACTAACTTCTTTACGTGGTCCAAAAAACAGGACCAGTTCCACAGTTCAGAAAAGAACTCAGGTTGCATAAGGAGGAGGCGGTATGATATCCTCACAGCAAGTAAGTAATGATTTGCAGCCTGACAAAACAGAAGAAGTATCATATTAACCCCAAAGCAATACATTTTGTGAACTTCTGACGTGAAAAAAATCAAACAAAAGGGCACTACTCCTTTCTTGCAACATTGAAAAGCAAAAACCAAGCCTCGATCCCAAACTAGTTGGGGTCAGCAATATGGATCCTTTCGTGCCATTCCACACCATCATTAAGGCTAACATAATTTAAGAAAAATCAATCAAAACTAGGAATACTTATTGAGACATACTCAATTTAGCACAAAACCTAACACGAGAAGTGATCACTACTAGGTACAACAAGCTGAGCTTTTGGCTTGCAACGACAAAGCAGTAAATTCAACTATTTTCATTGGGTTCCACTACAAAACTGCATATTAAACAAATTAGAGCAACCATTTCATACAAGAACAATGAAGAAGATAAGATTCTCTAAATTTAGCTTCTAATACCCCACTCTTCTATATGACCATAACCAGTTATTACCCATTTCCTAATACATGACTTTTATGGGATAGAACCACTAGCCTCATTTAGGTGATGTATCTGGGGGTTTTGCATGGGTGTTCCTTTTAGATTTCTCTAAGTTTAGCTTCTCTCTAGGTCGTTTATTATTTTAAATGATGCATATGATGATTTTGCGGGAGTATTCATTTTAGATTGCTCTAAATTTATCTTCTCTCTATGTCGTTTACTTTACCAGTGTCTTTCAGATGATGCATCTGAGAGTTTTGCAGGAATGTTCCTCCAATCTCTCTGACTCACAAGGGATTGTTGGAGCGTTCCTTTTAGATTGCTCTTTATTGTAGTTTCATGCTTCTCTCTAGGTCATTTATCTATTGTCTTTTAGATGATGATTTATTCTCCCTATTAAATAGCCATTCCTTTTCATCATTAATTCATATTTTCTTGTCTTCCAATAGAGCCATGCTTGTATAGGTGTTCCTTTCATCTTAAAAAGATGCCTATGGGCTATAAAAAAAATGCAAGAAAAAAAATAGCATCAAATATTAAAAAATGCAGAAAATACACAGTTCATATCTTCCTAGGATATTTAAAGGTGTAATTAAGTTACTAGATTTTTAGATTTTCTCTGGTCAAGGACAAGAGAAGTGGAAATATATCTACCTTCCTAGATATACCCCTTATAGAAGTCTATAACAGCTTCAAAACTGAAAACAACCATTTCAAGACTCAACAGTAAAGCATAGTTAGCACATCCACAATAATCCTTAGTCTACTTATAATAGCAATTAAAATGATTCCAACAAATATTTTCTAGGAATGATATGCAGAAAAACTAGAAGAATAAGGGATCCTTCTCAATGAACAGGGAAATTAAAGTCAAAAGCAGCTAATGTAACCATTCTAAAAACCTTTGAACTATTTCAGTTTACAGATGCAAAACAACAATTTAGCATCAAACACAGCATTGTTTACAACTCTGCTTTACCATCATGTATATCGTGGCCTCATTTAATAAATGACAAGTTCTCTTAATTTAGGGGAAAGAGAAGGCTACACTACCACATATATGAAGTTCAATAGAGATGCAAGACAACCAACCAGTAACAAGACCTCAAGGATGGCAACCGATTGTTATTCAGAAGCATGTCTTCGATGAATTGAGACACACAGAATCAGAGTTTATTTTTCAAACTAGTAATGGAACAAAGATTTCGATTGATATTTGATAAAATATAAATTATGGTAAATACCTGGAACAGTTGATCCTCAGAAACTACTTTGTTCCTCGATATGCGTTCAAACGGAGGCGGAGCAAACTTAAAGTAAGTTGTGACAGACCTGCACCAAGTACCATGTCTGTATCTCATAAACCAGCATAACTAAAAGAGCACTGCAAGTCTCAAATTAGCAACCATATCATATATCAAACAGTTCTTTAGGTGTAAGTTTACAACAGCGCTGCAGCACCAACACAATCCACTTCAGCAGATTCAGCAAAAGGTTCGAGCAGAATAATTACACGGATATTCAGGTGAAAAGGTTAATCTTGTACGTGGGGGAAATGATGGCAAAATCTGTATGAGTTATATGGAACACTTGAATCAAAACTTGTCTATGGCAAGGCCATAATTACGTCAGGCGGGGGGTGTTATCGATATGAACTCATCATTCTAAAAATATGCAAGAGTACAACAAATTTAATTTTCCAGGTAGAACTTTTCAATGTTGAGAGTATAAATCAACGTTAAGATTCATGGCATATGCTCATACTTAAATACCTACTAGTAATGGTTTCTTCAGTTTTATAGGATGTAAGCCTTTTTGTCTTTACATAAAGGGGCAATTAGCAATGGCAAGCTAAAAACTTCATAAACCCTTGTGCTATAAGGCATGGAACGATGATACTTGCATCCATTGCACCCATATTGAATCCATCAATGACAAAAAGCTGTGGTTATTCAAGCTTCTTGACACAGTTTAAATATCTTCTAGATTTCATTGGCTAATTTGATTATATTCCTGTTTTCTATACTTTGTCTTCGTCAAGGCATTTTCAAGTATACTGCCTCAGTTCCAGGGTGCAGCACCCTGTTGTCCTTCTTGAACATGTGTTTTTAGACATCAAGAAATTGTTGCTTTGTATCATTAATTATTCACGTCTTAAGAAGTGAAGCACAAGGTAACAGTAAATAGCATGTACATGTCCTTACCCCAATAGAGAATGGTCCAAGTCAAGGGCACGACAAAAGGCCAGGCAAGCAAGCTCGTGAAGCTCCAAACCCCTCCCACTCCGTTCATAGTGCTCAATAACATAAAGAACATCAGCATCAACAAAATCCCCTTCTATATCATCTGAATCAGAACTTAGATTGCAGTTCCTAAGCAAAGCCACAGCTTGATCTACTATCTTTCGAGCTACCGGCCGAAAAGAACCAATCAAAGGGATAGTATAATTAGGGTTCAGAAACAGCTCTGCCAACAACTTCACCACTTCTTCTTCCGTCACAGTATGCCCCTGCCAAACCCCAAAAAAACAAAACAAAACAAAAAACCATAATATCTTTTTGTTTTATTATTCCATTAGCACCCAAAGAACACATAAAAAAACACCAAATTTCATGTAAACAAAAAAAAAAGAAAAACAAGTCGAGTGAAGTACCGCTTCTACAAAACGTTGGAGCTTGTCAATCGTCGCAAGCTTCGGGCAACGAGTAAGGAACCTTTCCAGAGCCGATTCAAGACTGAAACTTCCATCCATCGCCATCTGTAAAAATTCACTCAAAATTTTCTCTCTATATATCTATATAGTACTATAAATATAGCAAAAACTGTAGGTTAGTCAAAATATAAATAATCAGCAGCAATAAGAGCAAGAAGCAAAAAACGATATGCAATCCCTGGAGCTTGTTGCAGGCTGTTGTATGCTAAACCCTGAAAAACACAGCAAGGAAGTGATTAGTAACAAAAAAAAGAAGGGTTTCTTTCTTTCCTTCTACTTTTCGTTTTGTTTCTCTCCGAGAAAAGAAGGGTAGGGTTTTATTCTAGGGTTTAAGGTTTTTGTTGTTTTATATTTGAGTAAATTACACTTTAGTCCTTATAGTTTATTAGAACAAACTAATTAATCCTTGCAGTATCAAACATAATGAAATAGTCGGTTTACCAGTGTTGGTTAGGGGTGTTCAAAACCGGGTTCGGACCGGTCTGGATCAAAAACCCAACCGAACCGGTTTTTCTAATTTTGCAGATTTCCCGAAACAGGTTCAAACCGAACCGGTTCGGTTCGGCTTTTTGTCTTTATTAACCAGGTAACAGACGGGCCAGGAAGATCACCCGGTTTCACCGCTGAGTTCATGAGGTCATGTGCAACAAATCAATTTCTTTCTCATTGATCAAATTAACGGTGAAGATTGGTCCCAACATATTCGAATACATGACTATTGGTGCAAATAGGATGTTCTATACCTTTCCTTTTTGACATAATTATAAAGACCTGAACCCTAAACCCTACCTTTTGACAGAGAGGCGGGGGAGACGGCAGAGAGTTTTAGAGAGGCTGGGAAGATCGAGAGAGCATGGTCAGGGAAGAGGAAGGGCGTGCGGCTGAGAGTTAAAGGTATTGATTAGGGCTTGAAAGAGAAATTTTCGTTTTAAATCTGTTTACAATTTACACTTAGTTTAGTTTTGCTTGAACCGGTCCGGTTCAATCGGTTTCTGACTTCTGAACACCCCTCCCTCCTTTCCTTTTTTCGCACTCAAAAATCCCTCCAACAAACAAGACAAATAAATAAATATAATCTCAAAAATATAATTAACAATAATCACCCCCTTCCTCCGTAAGTCTCTCTCTCGATCTCAATTTTTCCCTTTCTAATCCATTTTAGATCCAAATCCTCAGTTTCTTCTTTAATCAATCGCTCTGTAATCAATTAATCAACTCTCTCTCTGTGAATTTCTCGTAATCCAAAATTTTCACATTCATCTTGCCGTTGCTGTTAATCACTTAATCCAGTTCAGTACCGTTTAATTTTCATTTTTAGTTTTAAATTTAGATCTGATTTTTCACTCTAATTTTAGCTTAAACGTTAATCACTGCTTCAGTTATTTAATTAATCATCTAATTTTTCCAATTTTCGCAATGTAGATTTCTTGTTTACTTCAAGCCGCATTTATTTGTTATTTATTGTTAATTGTATCATTGTATTTCTTTTTTTAATATAATTTCACATTTTCTTGTTATTTTTATGCGAATGCATTAACAATTTAGCTTAGATCCAATTTCACTTAATTCTAAGCATTCAAATCGATCGTTGATAAATTAATTAATTTTTGTTCGTATTTTAGTAGATGTAGTCTGTTGCTATATTCTTATATTAATTTATAGTTTTTTTTCTGCAGTTTTGTATAGCATCAGCAATTAAATCTATGTTTGGAGGTCAAGTGATTCCGCCCAGCAAAAGTCCGCATTTAAGGAAGTCTGGTAGCCGACCTGTCGTCTTTGATCTTGGTAGCAATAATAATAAGATTATCTTAATGCTGTTTTAGATACAGATGTTGAATTTAATCCGTCATTTTTTTATTTATCCGTGTGTTGTTTTCAGAAAAATAATTGTAGATATAATGATTTATCTGTGTGCTGTTAGATAAGGAAGAGGGAAATGTTGAGATGGAAGGTTTGTTACATTCTACGGGGTCGAATGATTTGAAAATTGCTAGTTTACCGATGACTACTGCAGCAATAATGCCTTCTCCAATATTGTTATGGAGATTCAAGGTTTTTGCGGTTACTTGTTTGGCACTCCATTTGCTTTTTCTTGTATTGAGGTGTTTGGAAATGCTAAATGAGGTTAATTGCTTCGTACAGGTACTGTTGTTTTTTCTCTGGGGTTTTATTTGCTGCAAGGTGAGTCTTATGTTCTTCGATTTGCTTATAAGTGGTATTTATTACCTGCTTTCACAGGATCATGTTCTATAATGGATATTTTTGAATTTTTGTAGATTGGATGGGATTCTGTTATGAGAATGAGTGTGAATTTGCGGGACCTTTTTCTTTACGAGGCATTTTTGTATTACAATCCTCTTCTTCTTGTGGTTAGTTATCTTTGTTTTGAGTGACACTAGACTATATTAATCTAGTTCTTTCTACAGTGAGTAAATATTTCACATGCTTTTGGTTTTGGTTGTGCAGACTATGATGGTTTGGCTTTGGGGAGTTAATTTGTGGGTTTTTGCACAGTCTACCATCAGCTATGCCAAAATTTTTGATCTGGACCAAAATCATCTTACTCACAGAGAAATATGGAAGGTTTTGTATCTTAAAATTAATGGTTAGATCTGTCATAGTTGGAATTTATATAGCTTGCTGTGGTTTGTTAATGATCCAGACTCCAGTTACCTGTTGGATATATGATAGCCAGCACTAAATGATCAAAATGCGTTATGTGGCACATAATGTGTTATTTGAGCAGAAAAATGTCCCCTATAGAGGAATAACTTTTTTTGTATTGTATCATGTCTTTTCCTTTTCTTTTCTCTTATGTTGAAATTATTTAGTGTGTCATAATTTGGATTTTCTTCTAACTAATGTGATTTATTTTTATTGTTTTGACATGCTCTTTCTCAGGAAAACTTGCCATTTTGATCATTGCAGGTTGCCACATGGATGACTATCATCGTCCCTACTAGCATGACAGCATATCTTTATCTATATTCTCATGGAGAAGTGTCATTGGCTGCATCACAACCAGTGTAATAGATGATCTTATATTTTACTGACAAGTTCTTTTGTTCACATAGTGATTTATTACGGGTTCTATTTTCATTTCCATCACTGCAAAAAGACTTCTTGCAATAACATGTTTATGATTCAAGAGGACTTCCGGTTCCCCTACATTAGCAATCAAGTGCACAAGTTTAGCTTTTTGAATGGAAGAAATTCATTTTTGATAAAAAGATATATGTGTGTGTATATATATATATTAGATTCATTTCATAGAATCATCGTGGTGATTGTCAATTCATCTTTGTTGACCTTATCACTTTTAAATAGTTTACTAAGTAGGGTAAGTTACTTGAGTATGAGTGCCATAAACAATCGAAAGTTTGTCAGTTTAGTTAGTTGTAAAAGGGTGGTCCTCTGGTAGTGGTCTCACCTAAACTTGTAATGTCATCACATGCCAAATTATTCATAAGTCACCCATGCATAGAGAAAAATCAGATGAGTCTTTTAGTTTGTTCAACTGTAATGTGAAACATGGTGAAGATAATATATGTGAACTTTTAAAATAGTTACTATGCTGAAAAAACAACTAAACAATTCTCTCAGGATTGAGAAGATATAGTTATGGCTTGCCTTTGGTATAATTTGGTACAAGAAATAATAGTTGGATGACAAGTGAAAAAATGTTTTCTGAATATCATGACTATATGATGAAACAATAACGTCCTACTATCATATATTGCATTGTCAAGAGTAAACCTCCATATTTCTTGATCATCACTGGTATATAGAAAATACATTCGGTTAATTTTTTTCTCTTTTGCAGGTCTTATTATACTGTGCTGTTTCTTTGGTTTTGATATTCCCCTTTGATATTTTTTACTTGTCATCCCGCTACTACTTGCTAAGGACTCTTTGGCGGATAGTTTTCCCATTACAGGCAAGTTGGAAAACCTTTTTGGGACTTCTTGTCTCATTAATTTTTGTTGTGCTTAATTCATGCCAATTTTCAACCTCATAGTGGACTTCTAAATCGAATAATCAAGACCTAAAAAGCTCCTTGACTAAGCACTAAAAATTTTGGTGGCTTGTAGCTAATTGCCAAAGATCCAAGTCTTGTCTGATTTTATGAATATTAATTGGGTTGGAACTCCATGGATGCTTGGTAATAGTTGTAGTAACAACTTTATTTGACCAAAATGCCAGACTCCTTAAGTCGTACCCATCATAACCTCCCTAATAGGAAACTAGAATGAGCACTATTGGACAATTAACTCATTGATATAATGCTTGGGAGAGGATTTTACGCTTTGATTGCAAATGTAGTTCAAGTTTTGTGTTTAAATGTTTTTTATCACACTTATTTATGTTTCCACTGTTGTTACAGGCTATTACATTTGCTGACTTCTTTGTGGCTGATATATTGACCTCCATGTCAAAGGTATGTTTTATTTTCTCTTATTGCCAATGATGTCATCTGTGGTGGATTTTAAAATAAGAGTTTAGGAATTTAATTGAAAAAGGTTGATGATTGCAGTAAAGGTTCTATTTAGTGTGGGTTACTTTTCTATATGCAAGGATTCCATATTGCTGGACAATCAGCTTTGAACTAGCTGATGAAGTGTGTAATTTGGATTTCACTGCAGTATCTGTGATGGACAATTATTCATAATGACTTTATTTCTTTCCTATCTGGAATCAAATACTTGATTATTATGGATGCATGATCTGAAGAAATATTGGAGAGAATATTATATAGTTGTAACAAATAATTATCAATAATTGATGCTGGATTCAGAGTGACAGATAAGGAAATGGTTTCTTGATGTTTGTTGAATATTTAAGTGCTGCTGTACTTTCTTGATATTCTTATAAATGCCAGCTTTGTGCAGGTGTTCTCAGATCTGGAGCGTTCAGTTTGTCGAATGGTCCATCGCCAGGTCAATGTTTTGTTCCTTTACAAGTCCTGCTTGCTAGTAGATTCAATTTAAAATGACCTCATATTGATTTTATGAATTTTTCTTACATGTTATTTGATTATGTGCTTCGCTATAAGCACACCTTTCAAGCTTTTAATTTGAACTGCCTAACCTTGACAAGATAATACAAGAGAAATTCTGAAATGTTTTCCCTCCTTTTCACTAAGAGAGTTACAATATATATATACATCAAGAAGGATCAAATCCCTTAATTCTAGGATCAAATAAATATAATCAGATCCCTTAATCTTAGGCCTAGACAATAATGAAAATCTTAGAGATATAATCAAGGGATATACAGCTATGAAAGAAACTAAATAAGGAAAGAAGAATATAATATACAGCTATAAAAGAAACTATATAATGAAAGAAGAAACTATATAAGGAAAGAAGAATATATTAACATCCCCCCTCAAATTGATGCGGGTAGGTCTAATAGCATCAGTTTGCTACTGAGAAATTTATGTCGTTGGCGTGTCAAAGCTTTTGTAAAGGCATCTGCTATTTGAAGATCAGTATTAACATGAGGAAGAGTGATAACACCTCGAGTAAAGGCCTCCCTAATATAATGACAGTCCACGTCTATGTGCTTTGTGCGTTCATGATATACCGGATTCGCAGCTATTTGAATAGCACTAGTATTATCACCATGAAGTGGAGTAGGATCAGTGGGAGGGAACCCAAATTCAAAAATAAGACCACGTAACCACACAATTTCAGAACAAGCTGCAAACATGGCTCTATACTCAGCCTCTGTAGAAGATTTAGAGACACAGTCCTGCTTCTTACACTTCCACGAAATCAAGGCATCTCCAAGAAAAATGCACCAGCTTGTGATAGACTTCATAGTATCCGGGCAGCCAGCCCAATCTGCATCACTATATGAAGTCAAATTAAGAGTAGATTGTGTAGGAAAAAACAACCCACGAGTAGGTGACCCAATTAAGTATCTAATAATACGACGAACTGCAATAAAATGAAGATGTCGAGGTGCCTGCATAAATTTGCTAGCTATATGGACAGCATAGGAGATATCAGGCCTTGTAATTGTTAGGTAGATAAGACTACCAACAAGTTGCCTATATAAAAAAGGATCAGGCAAAGGCTCGCCTTCATCTTTTCGGTATTTCACATTCACCTCCATTGGCGTATCAACAGCAGTAGCATCCTTTAAACCAGCTAGCTCAATGAGATCCTGGATATATTTATGTTGATTTAAGAACAAACCATGATCTCTAGAGTGAACTTCCAACCCCAAAAAATATGTGAGATGCCCAAGATCTTTCATTTGAAATGTACTATGCAACATATGTTGAAGCTTTGTGATCAGCCCTATGTCATTACCAGTGATGATAATATCATCGACATAGACTAAGAGAAATACCATACCAGTGGTGGTCTTGTAAAAGAAGAGTGATGAATCATATTGACTTTGTGTGAAGGAGAAGGTGAGAAGAGTGTTGCGAAACTTCTCAAACTAGGCTCTAGGTGCTTGTTTCAACCCATACAAAGAGCGTCTTAGCTTGCAAACTTCATCAGAAGCCGTTGTTGACATACCAGGTGGAAGTTTCATGTAAATCTCTTCCTTAAGATCCCCATGCAAGAAGGTATTTTTTACATCCATCTGATGTAAAGGCCAAGCTTTAGAGGCTGCAATAGCAAGAATTGTTCTCACTGTGGTCATCTTAGCAACTGGTGCGAATGTTTCTTCATAGTCGAAGCCATATTCTTGTTTATTGCCAAGAGCAACCAATCGAGCTTTGTATCTATCTAAAGAGCCATCAGACTTGAGTTTCACAGTATAGACCCACTTACTACCAATGGGCTTAACATGTGGAGGACAAGAAATAATGTCCCAAGTATGATTTGCCTCAAGTGCTTGAAGTTCTGCCTCCATTGCTTGTTGCCAGCACTCATGTTCTTTAGCTTGTTTGTAACAAGTGGGAATGGAAATAGAAGACAGGGTAGTAGACATAGCCACAGGAGTTGAAAAACCATACCTTTCAGGAGGTTTGTGAGGTCTAGAGCTTTTAAGAAGAGGTGGTGGATCATAGGAAGTGGGTAGAACAGGATTAGATGCCGCAGGAAGATGTGAAGGAACCTCAGTGAGACCTGTTGAAGGATCGGAAGTAGGAGTGCGTCTATGATAAACATAACCAGGTTTAAACCTTTGTACTGGTGTTGGTGACTCAGGAAAATGTGGTAAAACAGATAGAGAAGGAAGTGTTGAAGTCTGTTGTGTGTGAAAGAAGGGCTGATTTTCAAAAAAGATGACATTCCTAGAGACACGAGTTTGACGTGCATGTGGATCATAACAAAGAAATCTTTTTTGGGTTCCAGCATATCCTAGGAAGGCACACTTGACAGATTGGGCAGTAAGTTTATTTCTCTCATCTGCAGGAAGGCGAACAAAACAAGTACATCCAAAAATATGAAGATTGGAATAATTTGGTGCATGTCCAAACAAATGAAAGTAAGGAGACATTGTTCAAGTTGGGAGATGGTAATCGATTAATCAAATAAACAGCAGTACACAAAGCTTCACACCAAAAATGAGAAGGAACACATGACTCAATGAGAAGAGTTCGAACAACATCAAGAAGATGACGATTCTTTCTTTCAGCCACACCATTTTGTTGTGGGGTGAAAGGACAAGAACGTTGTGATATGATCCCATGACTTTGAAGAAAAAATTGAAATTCATTTGACA
>Ga0325411_1000329_pt1 | contig 48563 bp, 25 predicted proteins | sample PopdelMetagenome_13_FD_206181 | JGI IMG/M metagenome (GOLD analysis project Ga0325411, IMG submission 206181) | Populus deltoides microbial communities from Bellville, Georgia, United States - Xylem-PdIQD-R4 | ecosystem: Host-associated > Plants > Phyllosphere > Stem > Wood/Secondary xylem...
ATTACAAATTAAGAAATAATAATATGACGATATATGTATTACTTAAGAAAAATTACCCAAACCATATTTAGTTTAGTTATTTTTACAATTGCTTTCCATGTTTTTGAAAATTACAATTTATATATTAAATTTTACTACATACAAAACAGTTTATATCTTAAATCATCTTGTAATTTAGAATTTTTTGAAATATAAAAGGATAGGTGCTAAAACATTAAACTATAGAATAATTAATTAAGGTAATTTTCACATTGATTAACTAGTCTAATTGTAATGCAGTCCTTGTAGTTTTCAAGAAACTAACAATTTAGTCATTCTTGTTTGAGAGTAATAAGTTAATCAAGATCTGTTACTTACAAGTTATTGCAACCTTACAAGTTACTTCGTCATTTCATATCCAGCAAACTTCTTGATAACTCAGCAACTAAATAATGGATACTAACAAAAAGAAATACCATGGAAGGTTTTTTTTATGTCGAATTCAAAGAAATACTAATAAAAATAAAAATAAAAACAAAAACTAAATTGATGTTAAATTCAAAGTTTTTTTTTTTTGAATTTCATCAAATTGATAACCAAATCCATTAAAAATAAACTATGCTTGGTTTAAACTTCAAGTGGGGAATTAATATCTATGCAAAAAACAAGTCAAAACACCAATCTATCAAGGGGTGGTGGAGGGAGAGCCTATTTAACAAGGTTTTTGTTTGACTTTTGTTTTAAAAAAAGGGAGAAAATGAAAAGTGAAACTGTTACAGACTTTCCATTTTCTAAACGTGGTGTAGCAGGTATCAATTTCTAGCCGTTGGACGAGTCTACATTAGATCAAGCGGACGAAGCTCGTTAATGGTGGTTGACCTAACGCTTTAAATAATAATAATTGCTGTTTAGGTCAGCGCTTGATGGTTGAGTATTTTATTAGCAACACACGTGGTGAAGAGTTTCAACGCCTCTTAAATCATAGCTGGAGATTGCGTCCAAAGAAGGGCAGCAATTTCAGCCATGCCCGGAGTCTTGTTTGGGGTTAAGATTGTGGCTGCAATGCAGCCTCAACCCCAAACGAGACTAATTAATGTATTAAGTGGTTCCATCAGTACTGAATTTAAATGTCTTTCATCATTGTTAGAGCTGTTTTGAGAACTAACCCGAAAAAAATTAAGATTATTAAATTATATATTGGTTTAACTTGTGGGTGAAGAGTTAATTCAAGTGAATTTTTTTATTAATTAAAAGCAATTGTTATTTTTTTGTTTTTAAAAGAAAATTTTGACAATGACCAATTATATTTGAATTGGTCTTGGCAAAATCAATCGATCGTGTTTTATTGGGTTGTTTTTTTCTAGATCAACTTGAAATTTAAGTGAAACAAAGCTATAAATGATATATTTTTCATATAAATCTATCAGATTCAGCCATGATTAACAACTATTATGAGTAGTGGTTTTCCAGGACAAGAATAGATCTACGTACGAGCTATCAACCTACCACCGCTCTGATCACGACTTTCAATGACAAAATACAGTGGCCTGATGATTCATCTTACAATATTTAATTTTTATCATATATCTCCAAATCCATAACGAATATTTGATATCATAAGAATTAAAAACTTTAACTTGAGTTTAGAGGTTAAAGATTTGGTCAACGAGCGTGGGTTATGTACACGTCTTGGACTGGGTTTCCATTTTTACTGACATGTAACCAAGTTCGTAAGTTTCGGCTAACCTGCTTGGATCTCGTCTCGTAATTCACCAGTTCATGATTACCAAAGTTCTGTACAGATCTAGGGTTTTATTAATCCTGGTGGGGTTGCTCCTAAGAATATATTTAAAGATCTGCAAAGCTTACAAGTTCTTCAAGTGTTAGACTACGCACGTCAAAGTGATTATACTGTTGTTTATAGCTTCAACTTGATGGGAAGAAGATACGGTGAATTTCCCTAAACAAATCATAAACACTCAGATCAACCAAATAAGTATAAACAATCAATCATGGGTTCAAAGTACACATAAGTAAACCATTAGATCTGTGACCACTATATGATCAGAGTGGAGAGATATTAAAGTTTTCCCAATCTACCTCCATTATTATTATATGAATACAGGGTGATGGAAGAAGCAACTGTGGGTGAGAATTGTGAGGAAAGTGGATGAGAAACGTCGACCCACTGACATGATTATATATATGATCACTTGCCCGCATATGACAAAGGAGCAAAGTACAGATTAATTACACTTCAACAAATGCACAACTTGTAATGCCCCTTTCCTGCCACTAGCAACAATAAATAAATAAATTTGCCCGCCTCCTATTCAGTTCTTGCAACTTGTGAAGAATATAACAAAATTGTGTTCCTAATTATTGGATGATAATAGATATTTTCACACTAGTTTCTATATCAATGAGATTAAGTGTTTTTTTTTTTATGATCTTAAACATGAATGAACATAAGTTCAAATAGTTCGATTTGGATCAAAGATGCAACCAAACCAGTTTTTTCTCTCTCTCTCAAAATTATGAACAGAACCAAACCAATGAATTCAATTTGGTTTAGTTAGATTCCAGTAGCATAAGTTCAACCAGTTCGATTTGTATTGAAATAAATCTAAGGAAGGGCCTAACCCTTCATTTATTTTTTTTTCTATGTTAATTAACACGATTAGACTACCTTTCATAATATAGTTCAAAATCTTTTAATAAGACTACCTTTCGTAGTGTCGTTCAAACTCTTTTAAGCCATCTATTGAAAAGCCAAAAAAAAAAACAAAGAGATATATGTTGCAAAGCAATAAAATTGAATCCACTATGGAATGTAGAGAAAGTTACACCAGGAAACAAGGAGTTTTATGATGATGGTAGATGATTTAGGCTGAACCCATGAAAGAGGTGCGTTCTCATTGAGCTCGATCAATAACAATGGATACAAGAGTTTGGGCTAGCCTGGTTGTAGCTGGCCAAGAAAATGAACTTGCTAACCTCCTCAGCACAAGGACCGAGAAAAGCATAAATTCAACTTAAAAACGAAGCAAAGATCAAAAGCATGTGAGAAATAGCAGATTTTACCCAATCGTGACAAGAACTTGGGCACAATTAATAAACGTAAAAGAAAATAAAATAAAAATTAGAATTCCAGAATTAAACATACTCCTATTTTGTTGCATATTATACTAATTTAAAGGAAAGATTCTTCCGCTGTATTGTGGTGAAATCGTAGAATGCAAGTTGTACTGAAATTATTTATACCTATTGACGTTGTCTTATTTGTAGATTTGCATGTTCCTATAACGTGGCTCATGGTTTCATGAACACATATTCATCATGGAGTGACTATGGGCCGGGAAATGGTTTTTGTTGTGCAATTTTGGTGGGATTTGCGTTTTATTTTTTTCTACTATTTTTCTCGGCAGGAGGTGGCTAGCTGATTCCTTTGCCTTGTCCTCAGCAGACTGGTGATGCTGACTGTTTTTGACCCTTCTGCAACCAGCGATCCTGCTTGTTAGAGACGGTGGAAGCAATGTTATCACCACCGATCCGATCAATGAATTGATATGGGTGCTACTCTTTTCTTATATATACAATGGGGTCATTAATTTTTAATTTATTCTTGTATCTATAATTATGTTCATTTAATTATTTTTAATTTTTTCAATTGGATTTCACGTGAGTACTTTTTATATGAACTACCCGTTTTTTGTTTTTATCTTATCTAAAAATTAAGAACACAGTTGATATTACAATATATAAAACTTTATTGGACATGACCTTTAAAATCCAAGAACATACGAGGACATATAAGCTATATAACCTATGATCTAGAGTAATGAGCATTTTTTAAAATAAAATATATTATGTGCATATCATATGATCGATTTTCTTGTTATTTTAGATGGAAGAAATAAACGGAATGACATATTGAAGAAATTAAAATCCTTTATTTAGAAATTTAATTAGCACAATTAGCTAGAGATGATAAATTAATTAAAAACTCATTTTATTATATAAAAATTAGTCTCAATGTATATGTGCAGCACTCGATATAAAGCAAAAAAGTCATCATTCTTGGTGGTAAAGGTGCCTCTCTTGAATGGATTCAAGTTGGAAGTTTGATCCTTGACTACAATCACTATTATAAAGTCATGTATTTGACTCTCATGGAAGAAAGACTACTTTTTTCTTCTTCTTATTTTCAAATCAATGAAGCGTCATGTTAAATTCAATTCGTAAATTTCTATACAAGTTAGTGCACAATTTATGGCTTTGGCCCAATGATATAGAAACGGCAATGTCGTCGCGAGTTCTTCATACTCCAGGTCAATTTGATTGGTTAAGCAAGCAGTTCAAGTCTATTTTCAATAAGTTTGACCGGATTCATTAATTTTTAAATTAGATGAGTGATCAGTTTGATTGTAATTAATTTTAATAACTATAAGTAAAAGATTGGATTTGATTTTTTCTTACGGCGTATCAATTTAGTATTTAGTTTATTAATTTTCGGATTACATGATAGGTTGATTCTTAATTAAGGGGAAGACTATGCCATATATATGTTTAAATTTATTTATTTTCATACATTATAAAAGAACAGGCTAAGTTTTTTGTGATTCTAGGAAGACGGTACGTCATTGTCAAGTCTTTAGTAAGAACATCAACATCTACATCTTAAATATTATATAATATAAAGTTGTTCGAGTATTAATATTGTAGGGCTAAAATTTTTGGGAGCCGAAGAACAACAGCTAGACAGCTACTGGCGTGGCCCAAGTCCCGGCAAAACATTATTTTTATGCTGTTGAACAGATCCTGCCTTCTCCCGCAGATCACTGGAAGTTGCCTAGCTCATGTACATGAACTTCCTACCTAGAAGCAGGATTACGTAGATAATAGCGAAGTATAAAATAGTAAAAAAATATTTAATTTTTATTAGCTTATATTTTTCTTGTTAAAAAACTATTATACGAAAACTTTAATAAATTCTGAATGGGAAATCAAATAAAATAACTATTTTCTTCAAATAGAGAAAAAAGAAACTTAAAAAGCATGCATAATAATATAAAAGAAAAAAAATGAAATCAAGTAAACTCATGCACCATATGGCTTATTTGCGATTTATTATTAATTAATTCCTTCATGTAAATCTAACCAAAATCTAATCTAAATTAACCCACTAATTAAGTCTTTCATTAAGTAAATTATCTCCTACATGTTATTTATCTTTGTACCAGAAGGAATCCTTTCTGTCTGGCCATGGACAAGTCCTGAATGAAAAAAGATTTCCTCACTGTTGTTGTGGATTTGGTTTTCCCACTTGCTTATAGTTTAAGTTGAACCAGGTACTTGTTAACACTTAATAATATAAATTAATATGAACTAACATTAAGTAGGCTGAAATATATATTTCCGATGGTAAACTATTGTTCTAGAGTTGATGTAATTCATGATAGGTTGAAAAATTCTCGACTTCGAGAGAGGTTATGGGATTTTATTTTTTTAAAATGCATTGACGGATTGACCCAAATGTGAATGTATTTCATTACAATTTGAGTAAAAAACACTTCATTTTAATATATAGAAAGTATCCAAAATAACACAATATTTAAAATAAATGTTAGAAACGTTAATTTGTAATTTTTTTTTATGTTAATCTAATCGAAGGCTATCGGATTTTAAACTATATAATAAGACATGGTCCTCTTTCATTGTCTAAAAATTAAATATAATGAAGTTATTATAACTCAAAACTGATTTTATTAGATAAAATAATTAAATAAATAATTTTAAAATTATACCTAATAATGTTGATTTATTAATGTTATGCATTGTTTTAAAACCTGGATATGCCGGTGGGTCTAGTACTTGCTTGATTCAGGGCTTGTACTGATATAGGTAAAAAAAAAAAAAAAAACTTAGTTGAAACAATTAAAAACTAAAATTGATCTGATTTTCCCGAGCCTCAACCGATTAAAACCTAATCATTAATTCATTGATATTTTATTAAAATAGTATTATTGTTTTTATTGGCCTCCCAACTCATGATTGTACCATGACAATCCTAGATTGAATTTTAAAATTAGAAATTATGAATTATGATATCTAACTAAACTAAAAAAAAAAAAAGAGGGAAAAACCATCTTCACTATCCCATTCCTTTTCTTTTCAACCAAAATAAATAAAAATTAAAAATTAAAAAAAAGCCAAGACACAATTTATAAACATGGCAGACAACCATTTAACTCTTCCCCTTTGGTCTCCTCATTGAGAAGAGAAACAAGCTTCCCGAGCTTCTTCACTCATGTTTCCTTCTTTCACAGTTTGAAAACTAGAACACCCCATAACCATCCTTCTTTTCTCTCACAGCTCCCCTCTTTTAGGCTCTTACAACTTCTCTGCTTCTCTGCATTAACAATGATCACTGGCAAGGACATTTATGATGTTCTAGCAGCAATTGTGCCTCTATATGTTGCTATGATTTTAGCCTATGGCTCAGTCCGATGGTGGAAAATCTTTACACCTGATCAATGCTCAGGCATTAACCGTTTTGTAGCAGTCTTTGCAGTTCCTTTATTGTCTTTCCATTTCATATCATCCAATGATCCTTATGCTATGAACTATAGGTTCATAGCTGCTGATACTCTTCAAAAAGTTGTTATTCTTGGGGCTCTTTTTATTTGGCAAGCCTTTAGCAAACGTGGGAATCTTGAATGGATGATCACTCTCTTCTCTCTTTCTACTCTCCCAAATACTCTTGTCATGGGAATCCCTCTTTTGAAAGCCATGTATGGAGACTTCTCAGGGAATCTTATGGTTCAAATTGTGGTTTTGCAAAGTGTAATTTGGTATACTCTTATGCTCTTCTTGTTTGAATATAGAGGAGCTACGCTACTAATCTCCGAGCAATTCCCTGAAACGGCTGGGTCTATTACATCATTCAGAGTTGACTCTGATGTTGTTTCGCTCAACGGACGGGAACCATTACAGGCTGATGCTGAGATTGGAGATGATGGTAAGCTACATGTGGTGGTGAAAAGATCAAATGCATCATCAATAGTGTCTTCCTTTAACAAGTCTCATGGACTAAACTCAATAAATTCAATGACTCCGAGAGCTTCGAATCTTACTGGTGTGGAGATCTACTCGGTTCAATCTTCTCGAGAGCCAACACCGAGAGCTTCAAGCTTTAATCAAACAGATTTTTATGCCATGTTTGCTAGCAAGGCCGCAAGTCCGAAACATGGATACACAAATAGTTTCCAAGGAGGGATTGGTGATGTCTACTCTTTGCAATCTTCGAAAGGAGCGACACCAAGAACTTCAAATTTTGATGAGGAGATGTTGAAGTTAGGGAAGAAAAAAGGAAGAACAAATATGAGTGGTGAATTGTTTAATGGTGGCAGTTTAGTTTCTTCTTATCCACCTCCAAATCCAATGTTTTCAGGGTCTACAAGTGGTGGACCAAAGAAGAAGGAAAATGGTTCTGGTAGTGCAATGCCTAACAAGGAGCTTCATATGTTTGTTTGGAGCTCGAGTGCATCTCCGGTTTCAGAAGGGAACCTGAGGCATGCAGTTAATAGAGCTGCCTCCACTGATTTCGGGGTCACCGACCCTTCTAAAGCTGCTTTTCAACCTGAATCCGCTGCTTCAAAAGGTGAGAAACCTTCATTTTCCCCTCCTGCCACCATATTTTTCTCCTTGTTATTGCATGGAAACAAATGACAGACATGTTTAATTTGTTTGCATCCTGATGGTTAACCTCCTCTATTTTACCTATTCTGTTTAGTCTAGCAATACATTACAACTATACTTTTTGCATAATGCTGATGCAGCAATGAACCAATTAATTGAAAACATGAGCCCTTCTGGGAAATGGAGTGGAGAAAAGGAACATGATGTAGAAGATGGGTGCAAGTTTCCTCAAAATGTGTCTCCCTTCACTTGCCAAAAGAAGATGGATATGGCAGCAGATGGCTCAAAAAAACACCAAATGCCTCCTGCAAGTGTCATGACTAGACTCATCCTTATCATGGTCTGGAGGAAGTTGATAAGAAACCCTAATACTTACTCAAGCCTTTTGGGTGTTATATGGTCTCTCGTATCATACAGGTACTAAAAACCTTAAACCATCTTTTCCTTTACCATTTCCACTCTCTAAATCACCTATATATTTATATAAATGACATCTGATGGAGCCTTAAATTTATCTTCAGGTGGAACATCAAGATGCCGTCGATAGTTAGTGGATCTATAGCAATATTATCTGATGCAGGTCTAGGAATGGCTATGTTCAGTCTAGGTACTTATATTTCATATATATATGATTTGAAACAATTTAATATTTTTTTGGTCTAAAAATGCATCAAACATTGATTCTTGCTTAAACAGGATTGTTCATGGCTCTACAACCAAAGATTATAGCTTGTGGAAAATCAGTGGCAACTTTTGCAATGGCAGTGAGGTTCTTGACAGGCCCTGCTGTGATTGCTGCAACCTCTATTGCCATTGGCATTCGTGGTGTTCTTTTACATGTTGCAATTGTTCAGGTCGGACCTTCTGAATGTCAAAATTAAACCCTAATCTCAATATTGTTTTATTTTCTAATCGATGTGATCCAAAGAAGCTTTGTGCATCTTTCTAGGTAGCTTCATTTACAATTATTTTTATAAGAAATCACGGCCAAAACATGCCAAGAAAAAAAATATGTTTCTCAAACTTCCTTTCATTTCCTCAATCATTTATTAAAAAAAGATTATTTGTTCATTATCTGTTCTTTGCATTATCTTCATTATTTTGCTTTCAATTACATAATGCTCAATTCTTTGCAAAAGGTGATCACTTGTCTTCTTTATTGACTGGTTTTGCAATCTCTTACTAAATCAATAAAGTTAAGCAATTAACATTGATAATTACCTGTTCACAGGCAGCTCTTCCCCAAGGTATAGTCCCTTTTGTATTTGCCAAGGAGTACAACGTCCATCCAGACATACTTAGCACAGCGTAAGTAATTTATTTACATCACAAGAAAGCCCTAGCTATATATACATATCAACCAACCATTACTGTGTGAAGAAGGTGATCCCATTTTTATAGAAAAATCTTAATAATCAGAAATTAATGGACTACGTAGATTAATCTTACATTGCGATAATTTTATTTTTATTTTTTTGCAGGGTTATTTTTGGGATGTTGATTGCCTTGCCCATTACAGTACTCTATTATGTGCTTCTTGGCGTTTGACTTCATGGAAAACAAGGCAAGGAAAAGAGTATACTACTGTAAATCCAAGTCAGGCTAAGGTGGATGGATGATAGAAAAATTGCTAGATTTTTTGTGTGCCATTGGAGCAAGACATAAACATCGTGTCATCGTCTGCATGTGATCTGTGGGTTTAATATACCTTTTGCTCCTGTCTTTACTTTGTTCAATGTTACTGTTATTTGTTTAATTTTGCTACATTATCAGGTTAGTTAGGTAGAAAGCAATATACTAGGGCTTAGGATGCAAGAAAAGGAGGGTTAATTATTATGTACTTGGGAGCTTATTACACTGACATCAATGTAGCTCTTTGACTTTGTAGTCAGTTTACGTTGCTTGATTCATGAATTGTTGTGCTGGTAATATTTATTTAAGGTGTTGGGAAAGATCCACACTTCTTCTGAAGCTTTGAAAATTGACATTTAGCCTGTTCCCTTCCACACGTATTACTGTAATTTATTTTAGTTAGAAATATTGGAGGAGAAGAGCAAGAAAACTTCATCCATAATTATCTATGCATTCAAGGGCCAATAAACCAAAAAAATAAAATCAATCAATTAATTAATTTGCTTGTAATTACCAGTAATTACTTAATAGGAGAGATGAATATATATATATATATAAAGAAACATCCGGTCCCATTAAAAAATTAATAAGAATATTTTAACATGTATAAAAATTATTCTTTTTAATTCCTTCTCTCCTGTTTGTCTCTCTTTCATGTATCTATCTCTAAATAAATATAATTATATAGCTATCATCATCTCTAGATAGCTAGAGTTTTAAATTAAATGCAGGAATCTACAGATGATGTACAATGAATTCAGTATCGTTTGATTATTAATTAGAGATGGATCCAGTTACAAGAGAACAACTTTTGTGAATAATACTAGTTCATATGTGCATGCATGGGTGGAAGAAAATGAGGCAAAAGCCACGAAATGAAAGTTTGCTGGTTATTTCTTATGAGTTTTGATATATATATATATATATATATATATATAGACCATACCCTTTTGCTAAAAAATAACTATATTTCAATGTAAATCTATAGATTTTCTACACGCACAAACACACCTTGTCAGACCTCAAATGTTCCTAGAGTCTCAAAGATCCAGCAAAAATCCTAGAGATATCACTTGACTTACCCCAAAATATAGGCTACATGAGAGGGAACAAACGAGGGAAGTGTTAACGCACCTATTCCATAGAATAATTACAAAAATATAAAAATTAAGAATAGATCATCCATTACAAGACTTAAATTTTTTTGATGGAAACCTGGACTCAATCATCTAATTCAATAATGAAAAGACTGGCTAACTATATATGATGATGATGATGATGATGATTTAATATTCCAAAACCTATCCTTTTTTAAATGCCGTATTGCTTGTTGGGATCTGGTGACTTTGAGGAGGCATGTTATATCTAAAGAGAGTAAGAAATACAGTACTTGAGGCATGTGATTCACTGATCGTCAAATCAAAATGAGACTGGCAGACTGCTCTCTTTCAGTATCATTTGTCCTAACTGCAAGTTTTTTGTAAGGTTATGGTGTTCAAAGACAAAGTTTGGCTGTCTAGTCTGGTTTTCAAGACAGATCTTATTATCATATTTTGACAACGTAAATGCTTGCTTCACCATCCATTTGTCTTGAACTTTGCACCTATTAAATTTACAAGTAAATGGCATTTTGGCTAGCAGTATATTCCACATCCATTAAAATAATTCGATTAAAAAGATTATATGCAAAGTAACCAATAATATAAATCTATTTTATTTTATATTTTTTCAAATTGATTCAACCACAACAATTGAGTGTTTAAATCTGTGTTCGTGGTTTTTGTTTTTGGGTGTTTAAAAAAATATTAAATTAATAATGTTTTTTTATATATAATTTTAATGTTTTGATGTAAAATAAAATTTTAAAAAAATTATTTTAATTATTTCTTAAATAAAAAAAATATTATGCACCACAATATCACAACTATCACAAAAACAAACATAGTTTATGCATCATTCATATTGAATTTATTGAAACAAATACATAATTAAACAGTACTTGTATCAACCTTCAAGCATGACATGATGAGAACTCATCAAATTATAACCCGATAAGGATCAGATCAAAACTATGCATGTGTTAAGGTTCCTTAGCATCACATCAAATTGATAAAGTTGATAAGGAAAGAAAGCTTGCAAATACAATGTAGTTGTTATGTAAGTTTTATTTCTTTTGTAATAATCTCACGTGGGAAGCCAAAAGAGTTGTCTTGTTTTTGGAGTTCAAACCCTGCATTGCACATGCACTTCTCTATAAAATCCTGCCATCTCTTGAGACAAACTCTTGAATAAACAACAAGAGTTGAAGAATTCTTGTAAACCCATGAGCCGACACCATGGATCCAGTGACCGCAAGAACTCTATCCCATGTGGGGACTCTCCAATCTCGTTCAGTTTATGTGGGTTTCTTTATGTTTGTTTGTGAATCAATCTAAGATTAGTTAATTTGATTTCTTATTAATTTTCTCAGCTACAACTTCCGAGGTTCCTCGCATACATTATCTCGATTAATTTCCTAATTCAACTCCTTAAAATCAAAGATTGGTCTAGCTAGTTCAAGCATATATTTAAAGCTTACATTACATGAATTATAGGTCAAATGATTCCATTTAACGGTTTTATATCTTGACAATCAATGTTTGCATCTCCTTGACAATCAATGTTCTATTTTCAGATTAAGTTTTTTTATATGATGATTATATTTTCGATGATTAAGTTCATTCTTATGATATTATGATAACATATTTAAATTATATTTGATTAGTATTTTGAGAGAAAAAAAAATACATGAGATAAAAATATAGTTGATTAGAGATGAAAATAAAAACATAAAACAAATATATTTAAAAAAAAAAAAACTTTGCAATGAATTTGTATCCTTATTTAAAATGATTTTTTATCATTTCAAAACATGAATTATATAAATAGATATTTCCTCAATCATCACAAATATTCATATTTTCTATCTCGGAATTTTAGTTAAATACTATCTTAGAGTTGCTTTCAGTTGTCCATCAAATGGCAAGCTGTCATTTCCACATACAGAAATCAAGACCAAGAAGACTTGTAAATGAAAAGGTATCTGTTCAAGCTAGTCAACTCTAGCTTGGAAACCCACATTCAATGGCTTAATATTGTATTGTCTCTCGAGTTGCTGCCAAATCTTCACATACAGATAACTTGATGCAGAAAAAGAAAGCCTTAACGGTTTAAACTTGTGCAAGAAAAGCTGTCAAAAAAATAAGAACCATCAAATGGCCGGATCAGATAATAGAAACAAAAAACAAATCAAAATAATCAAATCATGACATTTGTGTAATGTACTAACCAACTAATTTATACATACAAAGTTGGTCCATCGTTACGAGCAGCAAAGCATCAGCAGCATCTACACAAGCCCTTCAGATTGTTTGATTCAAATTTATGGTCAGCTGACTAATCTACAAGTCCTCTTGGGAAACTTAAATAGAGAGCACCACGATCCATTAAATTAGCAAATTCTAACCCAGAAACAAATGCAGATGAAGCAACACCTAGGGTTAATGAAAAAATCTGTTGTCACATGTTAGCTGATAAGCCATTGTCACAGAGATGAGTTACACAGATTCCCCCCCATAGCCATCATGGCTATCTCCATTTTCTTTACTCGATCTAGATTGTGTGGAAGACTTTCCAGGAGATAATTTTCCTGTTTGTGGTTTTGGGTTGCATATATTGAGGTATGTGTAACAAGACATGCCTACAATAGCCGTCAATGCACCGCATATACTGGTCGCTCCTGGATTGGAGCCAAAGATGTAGTAATTTCCAAGAAGCACAACACATGTTTTGAATTGACCAAGAACAACATGAGAAATAGCAGATGTCGCCCTGAAAAGTAAATGAGATGAAATGAATGAGAACCAACCATCTAACTCAACATACATTCAAATTACTAATCATAACTTCATCTTAAGATTAAAATAATATTAGTTTAAAGACAGCTGCAGCGTTCCATGGTTCAAGTTAGTTCTAGTCTCATCTTTTATGAACAAGAATACAGTAAGCTTAACAAAGCACACAACAATATGAAAATATTAGCAATTAGCATAAAAAAAGTGGTTTGATTGTTCTTTAGGTGGCAGCTTAAGGGTTGAAAAAGGAGTGGGATTTTATAGGGAGGTCTTCAGGGATAATTGTTAAAGAGTGCTTTAAAGATTTTCAAGAGGGAAAAGTTGTCTTTCTTTTTTTTTTTTTTTTCTCTTCCTAAAATAGTCAACTTATAACCTACACTCGTTCTCTTTTGCTTGCACCTTACAGTTGGGACCCCTTGCATTGTTTACTTTTTTCGTGATAGAAATCAGTTCACCATCAACCTTGCTCTCATTGGACCCACTAATGATCTAAATTCTCAAGCAGGTAACAATTATTTTTAAGACCACCTATTTTGACATCTGTAATGATAGTTCTCATTAACTTTTGATCATTAAGGCTCCGATATCATGTCAAAAAACCATCTCAACCTAAAATCTTAACCGGTTAGAAGAGGCTTGAAAATAATTTTATATTACCCTCTAACACCTCATAGCTAACAAACCCTTAGCTATAGAATTTATAAAATGTAAGTTAATCGATACAAATATAAACAGAAATGTAACATATTTTCTCTCAGCTTAAAGACAATTCACAGTGTAGAGATATTCTTGTTTCCTTGGTTGTAGTCAAGCAGTAGATATCTGGTCAGAATTCAGAAGTAGTCATGAGCTGGTTTTGGGGAAGATGATTCTTTGAAATCCAAGGTCAATAAGAGCATACCCTGTTAATCCTACTAATAGAAGTGGCCGGTCCATGAATTTCACAGATTTAACAAGCTTTAAAAAATTAATCATGAATTATCCAATGATGTGAAGGGGTGGGTGAGGAATTTTATTAACTCACTATAAGAGTGCATATTTCATAGAATTTGTCTGTGTTTTGAGATTCACCTCACCTATTCTTCCGATTAAATCAATGCTGCCCCTAGCTTTTCAGTTTGTTTCTTTATTCAATCCTTCCATTAGATTCTGAAGGCACAACAATGTAACTATTATCACATGGTACTCTTCTCTTCAACAAAATTGAAGAAAAAGGAAAAGGCTTCTAGTGTCAAAGGATATATTTAGCCCTCATCAACTCCTTTGAAAAACACAAAACACATTAACCATTCTGCAAACTACCAACAATGATATGATGCTTATAATACCATTCCAAGATCAATGGCTTCCCAACCCAACTGCGTAATCATAACCAATGAGCCAAAGCATTTAATGGTCTGCTGAAATTTTAAAGTTATATGCTCTCACTATAATACCAAGGCGTAAGTTAGGACACAGAGACTAACAACTCGATTAGAGTCAGAACAGAGTTTAACCAACTGGTCCAGCACCCATTTACAGACTAGGAAGAGGTTTAGAACTGGTAATATGGATCCTTTTCCTATATTCAATTATGTTGTATTGTTTTTGGTTTATTCCTTCCGTTCTTCACTCCTATTACTTGAATGGGATAACACATGATCACCTACATATCCATAGGTCTAAATTGGAAGTGGCAACCCATTTTAGATACCTTCCCTTTGTTACCTAAATAGGTACCACCTAACTCCTCATGCATGTATCCATTAATTATGTAGTCATTTATTGTTTCAAAGCATGTCCTAACATTCACGTCTCAGCTATAATTTATTTTTCTTTATTAAGATACTGCTTCTCAACCAACCAAATCTAGCTACATAAAGCACATCCTCTTGGATTTTGTTAAATTTCAACTCAAGGTATACCTGGAAGCTTTCTTGGCACAGGCCATTCCTTGCAATAAGAAACCTTTCTCTGGTAACCAAGAATCGTATTTCACAAATCAAAATCGCCATCTTATTTCTCACTTATCTTTGTCATCATTAGCCCACTTTTTAAGCGCATTAGCAAGTCAGGTTCATATTCAATCCCATGATGGCACAACCACAAGCAGATTTTGCTTTACTTTCACACAGGTTTCCCACCAGACAATAGGTTGTGAGAAAATTCAAGAGCTAATCTCATTTCAAATTCCTCATCTGACTTGTATTTCTCAAATCTTCAACAGGAATTCCATTATGTGCACTCTCAGGAAGTCATAATGACATCATATAACCTAACAACCACATGTTCTAGCATCATAGGCTTGGCCCTTTCGATATTATCTACCTGAATTTTAAAGAACTGCAATTTCAATGAAATAAGCATTCTCTTATCCAAAGAAAAGAGAATTCGTTTTAATATACATGCATGCTAAGCATGTGAGTTGTGTTATGGTCATATACAACAAGGGGTGTTATGTTGAGGCATTTACTATTAAGAGTCAGGACTAACCAAAAAATCATTAGGCATGTGAAAGTGCCAGAGACACAATCCTTTAAGTGATGTAAAAGGACCACGTCAACATGAAGTTTTCTAAAATTTGGGACACTGCTTCCAGGATTTCTACTAGAATCTTCTACACTTTTTCTCCTCTATCCCAACCCCTCCCCCTTCCCATTTTTGGTCTTATATGTACCCACCGAAAACATGATACTCCTTATTTTATCTTTCATCACAAGAAATTACAGAACACCATCTCATAAAAAGCACTTAGCATATGTTTTTAGGTCAAATGCATCAGCCGACGTACAGTTATCAAAATATTTGATGTCTAAAACCTTAGAAAATAATGTTATACCAATCAGCAAAGCATTTTGATAACATTTTGGACAAATTAAAATAAAAAAATCCTTATTCTTTAATTTAGTAGTTCTGGTGCAATTATTATAATTTTTCATATCTAATTATACACAATGTCTTATTATTATTCTTTTCTACCATAGTAAATTTACCAGTGCAAATTCTATAATACTGTACACAAAGGAAGTTGTATATTAAAATGAGAAACCTTCTCTGGACCAACTTGATTTTAGAACATTTCAATAATGATATAGAATGAATATGATCTTTGTTCCTTAAGAGTCATTTTATATCTTGATGTCCTAAATTGACTAACCTCCTCATATCCTATAACTAGAAATAACAGGTGATGTGCAGCAATTGAGAGGTTGAAAATACATCATTGGAAACAATGAACAAAACAGGCTGAGTTATGTAATAGTTAAAAAGAATGAAGATAGCTCACTCACCCAAGTGCCAAAGCACCAGACCACTGAAGCAAAAAGCCAAGAAGAGCAGACATGAGAATCAGTGCTGTGTTTCTGAAGTTCCAATCATAGGAGAAGACACCTGGGGGGTCTAAGAAAGGAATCAATGAAACCAGGAAAAACAACGTAATTGGTGTAGTCTTCCACATTAACCTGCTCATCGATTTCACAAGTCAAGTAAGATGTGAAAGCTATTTGGTGGTAGAAAAATGAAAATAAGGAATGTTACAAGGCAAATTTTTAGATAAGGTAACTTACGCCAAGGCTGTCCAGTTATCCTGCTGTTGCAGAGTGGACCAGAGAATCTTGTTGACTGCACTGGGAATTATCCAAGCTAGTGCTACACAAGCACCAAAGAGACTGAATTGCAAATCAGTTACTGTAGCCACGGCAACACCAATAGACACAACTGTAAGTGCAACCACCTGAAAGATTTCATATAAGAACCCAGGGCCAGTGTCAACTTAAGTTATTTGCAGAAATTAGTCATTCTACACGCACATAAGGTCCCACTTGATAAAAATGTCATGTGCAAGGAAACTTCCAGAATCAATTTACAAAGACATTTATAGGCACTGAAAACTTTTGTATTTGGCTCAATAAAAGATGTTGCGTGACTTGAAAAAATAAACAAAATAAGTAATTAACACTTCAAGTCTTTTTCCTCCTAGAGGGTGCAAGTGTAGTCCTTCAATGGGTATTTTAGAAGTAATGGAATGGGTATAAAGATCAATTCATGTCCAAATATGTTGTTTGAGGTTCCACGTCTCAAAATACAGGGCTTAAGTGGAAGATTTTTACAAGAGGAAAACACAACTTTCAGCATTCACTCTTCCAAATCCCTTCCATTCAAATCAACTATTAAAGTAGATTTCAGTCTCATAAAGGTAGCAATGATATATGACCAAAACATTTATGAGTGAGTCCACTTTTGAGGCCCAAGATACATATACAAAATTAATGCTCATTGATAAACCCTTGTCCTGAATACAGTGAAACTCAAAATGCTATCCATATAGAAGTCCATGTTGATACTTTACCAGACACTTAGTGTGCAGATCAAAATTATAAAACACCTAGTTCTCACATGAATGGCCTTTCTCCCATGAATCAATCAGTTGAAAATGAAAAGAAAAATAGCAATGCCTTCTAATTCAGACTGTTCTGTCATCACAACAAAATAGAAAGCTTATTTTCATATGGAAGTGCACCATAGACATACATGAGCCAAAACTTACCTTGGAAAAAGAAACTCTCTTTTTAAACCATATAAATTCTGCTAAAACAATTGAGGGTGTAACAGAAATCTTAGCCATCTGATAGAATCCAACACTGCAACAAAACATGAAACATATCAAACACAAAACTTTGAACAGGACAACAAAGTGTGGAAAATAGGAAATGAATATCTAACCTATTGTATTTCAGGCTAACATTAGCTAGGCCAGTAGAGAGAGACATAACAAAGCCAAGAGTGAATAGAGATAAACGAGAAGATTTTGATGGAGGAGATGCAGGAAGCACAGAAAAAGCTTTTATAATGGCCATTAGTGCCCAGCTTAGTGCATAGTGAATAAAACTAAGACATATAGGAAAATGGAAGCCAACTCCTTGAAGCACCTGCCATAAAAAAAAGAGAGGCAAATCAAATAAACTCAAAGAAACCGCAACTTGAAGCAATAACAAAAGCAGTTAAAACTAGATAATATGCATTTACAAAGGTTAGAAGTCAAACCCATTTGTTCATGAAAATAATACCAATAGCAACCAGAAAATTGAACGTAAGAGCAATAACAGGGCCACATAATTGTTGTTCGTGTCGCTTTGCGCTTTCAGACGAGCGAAATCTGCTAAATAAAGAAGACCGCAATTCTTCTAAAGCTCTTCCTGCATTGATAAGTACACAAATAAAAATGCAGGTCAATCAGCCACATCAAAGAAGACAAACAATTGAAAAAAAGCCGCCACGGTTTACACAGAAAGCCACTGGCCAATGAGCAAAGCAATCACCTCTTGTTAACAAGATAACAAACTAACTAGCATGTTTGAGTAGAATAATGGTTTGATTAATCCCTCTCAATAACAAAGAAAAAAATCACTAATATTTAAAGTTGCCAGTGAAAGGCAAATATGTAATGAGAAAAATCCCATTTTTGAGCAACTGGGCAGCCAACTCTCCCTTCATTCAACGGCAAAAAAAATTGCTTTATCTTTCTGAAATTAATTAAATAAAAACCAAAATTAACCACTACTTTATCAGAGTTAAAGAGCTATAACCCATAAGAGAGAACCCAAGAAAAACCAACCTGGTACTCCAAAAGGCAACAATTGCAGCAACAAAATAAAGTAAAATTTACATCCAAACAAAGAAAAGACTAGAGAATTCTAGCTAGACTGTTACTGACGCAAGCTAAACTGATAAACCTAGTGACACGCAGCAATGCAAATGAAAGAAAGAACTAAACTTTGAGAAATTTAAACAGAATAAAGAACTGAGTTCTCAAGAAATTCTTCAAAAAAGCTTACCTCTTTCACCAGCATCACTGTCTTTCCTCTTGAGTATCTTCCTCACATCTTTCCTCACCAAAAAATTCAAAACTTCACGACTATAGAGCATCTTTCTTTGATTCTTTAAGCACTAAACAGCTCAATTTCCTCAGTGTTTTCAGTCCAAATTGCTACACCACTTCCTAGTACTCAATAAGACCTCAAAAAACAAAGAGCCTATTTTCTAGTTTTTGATAGCTATGAAAGAGAAGCACCCTTGAACAAGCGATTCAAGTGCCACAACATAAATTTTATTTTATTATTAACAGAAAATTAAAAGGAAAAAAAAAAACAGAGAGAGTGATTTACACTGAAAAACATTTCATACACAAACTCTAATTTATAATTTTATTATTGAAATATTTATTTTAAATATTATTTTTTAAATAAATTTTAAAATCAATTTATATAAATTAAAAAATTAAAATTATTAAATATATTTAATAAATTAAATAAATAAAAATAAAAATATTTTTTCTTAAAAACCTTACACATCATTCTTTTTGCATTGAAAAAAATGAGTTCTCCAATAAAATAATCAATACCATTTTTGTCATTATATATATAATATCATTATAAATATAGTTATTTTTATAATAAACATCATAGATTAATATAAAATAATAGTCTGTATCTATCTCATCTATCTCATCGTATATAAAATCATCAAAATTTCTATGATAGTCATTCTCATCAATAAATTATCTACTTTACTTATATCTCTAAAACGAGTTCTCATAATTAGTTATAAATCTATAATTACTCTCTTTTATGTTCCATTGATTTTTTTTATACATTTTCATTAATTGAAGAAATGGTTCTTTAATTTATCTTTATATTTTTATTACTAGTAACCGATAAGTCAATTTTATAATTTATCTTTGTATATTTTTTATCATCAGTTTTTAAATATCTATTTTTTGAGATAGAAACACATCATATAATTTAGAGTTTGAATAATCTTGTTTATGATGATTATAATAATAATAAGGATATTTTTCATAGATATAGGAGTATTATGAATGTGTTACCTTAGTTATATATAAAAAATATATTAAAATATGATTTAAATGAAAATTAATGGCATAGTAATATCTTAAATAATATATTTTTTAAAAGCAATAATAAATTTACACTTAAATATATGTTTAAGTTCTTAATATAATAACAAATTAAACAAATAACTTATTATATAAAAACAAATTGACCTTTTAATATATTTGAGTACAATTGCTCAATCCATTCCAACCAAGCTCATTTTTATTGGTCATGGATCCAACAAGATCAGATTAGGTCAGTCCCTAACCAGTACTAGGATAACCCCAACCCCGACAACAAACCTCTTAAAACTCCAACACAAACAAAACTTCTCAAAACCTCGACAAAATCAAAAGATTCAACACTTCCACCATCAAACTCCACAAAATGGCTCCCAAACCCGAATCCCAAAACCTAACCTCCACCACCACCTCCGCCGCCGAACCATCGTCCCCCTCCTCCATAGATCCACTCTTCCACCTTCTCACCCTCCTCCCTTACTCAATCCTGCGCCCACCACGCCTCCGTCTCAAACTCCCCTCCTTCACCCTCCCTTCCTCCATGACAGTCTTCTCCTTAGTCCTCCTCACCTACTTCATGGTAGTTTCTGGCATCGTCTATGACGTAATCGTTGAACCACCTGGTATCGGGTCAACCCAAGATCCATATACCGGATCTGTCAAACCTGTGGTTTTCTTGCCTGGAAGAGTTAATGGGCAGTATATAATTGAAGGGCTCTCTTCTGGGTTCATGTTCATTGTTGGTGGCGTTGGCATTATTTTGATGGATCTTGCTCTTGAAAAGAATCGTGCCAAGAGTGTTAAGGTTTCTTATGCTACTGCTGGGATTTCCTCTGTTGTTATTGCTTATGTTATGAGTATGCTTTTTCTTCGGATTAAGATCCCAGGATATCTTCGTTGAGTTTTCGGGTTTTTTTATGTATTTTGGAATTATACTTTGTCAAGGTAGTTCGAAATCACAATGTGGCCTGTCAAATGGGGTTATTGTGGATTTTTATGATCTGGGTTGCTCTCATTTGATTTTGTGGTGCTAGTTGGTTATGGAACTATTAGTATTTTTGTTAATAAAAGTCGCAAATTCAGACTACTTGATGATTTTGCTGAATTGAGGAAATGCTAGTGATTGTTATCTTTATTGTCTGTGATTCTGTGTTTCTTTATTAAATTCTGGATTGTTATTAAATTGAGAAGATTTTAATGATGAGATTGGAATGATATCAGAAGATCAGCGTGGTGTTTTTTGGATGATGACATGCAGGAATCGAGAAGCATAGGTGAGTGTTGGTGTGTCCCTTTATTCTAACTTGAATTCCAATGTTTTTAGGTTATTGAGCAGTGCTAATGGGATTATCTCTTTGTTCTTGATAGTCTTAAGGATTATTAACTTGATCGTACTGAAAAGGTGATTGATGTTTCATCAATCATGTGCTAGGATTCGGACTTGAATAAACTGCCGAGCTAGGTTAGACTAATGCTTCTTAATACTCCCCTCTCATAGTACTTTGAGGGTGTGGTTAAATAATTTCACTGCAAATCTGCTAGTTTATGCTGTCTTATGCTTTCCCAACTACTGAGACTAATTGGTCAAATCTCAATTAGAAGTTTGTCTGAAGTACAAGAAACAATAATAGTTCGAAGAAGATGGGTGCTGCAAATTCTGTGAGAGTTGAAAGAGCTATTTAGAGGTCATGATTGCTTATAATTTTAATATTAATGATTGTTGAATTTTGTTTGTGAAGTGAGAAAACAATAATCAGTATCATGAATTCAATTGCCTTGCTATTTTTTGGATATTTGTGAAGTAAATCGGAATCAGGATGCATGGTCACCAAACACCTAAACTTCAACTTCAACTTCAAGCTGCCTTCTCCAACCTTCCCTGTCTTATAAGGCCATTAGAACCATACCCTTCTCTTTAGAGTTTAGTCTGTCATATTGCCACCCATTAGAGTCACTCCGCTTTCTCTATGGTGCTGTCCTCCCCTGTGCACAGTAGTGAATGTAGACAAGAAAGTTGACCATAAATTTTACGGACTCGACCTCTAACTACTGGATTCTTACAGCATAGAAGTGAAATAGACACAGAAGAAAGAGAAATGGAAGAGAGAAAATTAAAAATATATATATTTTTTATTGGTGGTACTAAATATCTCTCATGAATGCTGTAAGTATCAAGTAGTAAATTTTTTGAAAGTTTTCTGGCTAAAATATGGCCTAGCTCTAGATAGCAATTTACTTGGATTTGGAATTGAAATTTTGTTATGGTGTCCAGTAATATTTGGAAGTAATTGAAATACATGCTAAATATTTGATTCTCAAAACCATATATGAAACAATGACGTCCATTTATTTACAAACCAAAAGTAAGGCACACCCATGTAGACCTAGGTTGGAATATACATGTCTTGGGGGAGTTTTGATCTTCCTCCTATGATGTACTGAAGATACGAAGCTCAAACACTCATGCATGCTAAGAATTGACTAGCTTCACAGATGCAACAACAAACAGTCTAGCGGTCCTAAGAGAGATTCTTTGAAGAGAATAGACGACCGGGTGAGAAAATCCTCAAGTATCTAGGAGAAGCGAGGCCTTCAATGGAACGATTCCATGTGTGTTTAGGGGATTTCCCACTGCATGCAGGAGAAGCAAGACCATCAAAGGAGGCGTAATGATCAGGCGTGACATCGAACCCTTCTCTGTCTTTCCTGGACCCAATTCTCCCACTGAAGGTCCCATACTTGACCAATTTACCAACCCATGACTTCTTCTTTGTTGGGCTCTTGTGGCCTGCATTCATCTTCTCACTCAAATACTCCTTGACAAAATGCACCCCTCTCTCCACCACCTCCATTGGCGGAGAAACGAGCGGGTTCCCTTCAACAGACAGCTTTTGCAGCTTCCTTAGGCACCCCATGGAGTCGGGCAACGTTGTAATCTTGTTATAACTCACGTCCAATTCCACAAGAGATAGAAGGAGGCCAATGGAGTATGGCAAGGTTTCAAGGTATTGGAAGTTTTGGCTTACATTTAGGACCTCTAGATTGATAAGGTTCTCTAAGTCTTCAGGAAGGGACCTTAGATTGTTCAACCTTGCGTCTAGTATTTTCAAAGAAGTGATGTAGGAGGTAGACATGGGAAGAAACTCAAGCTTGTTTGAATTTACCGAGAGCTTCTTGAGGTTAACAAGCTCGAACCCTATGGTGTCTGGTAATCTGCTTAGCTTGTTGAAGTTGACATTCAATTCTTCTAAAGACCTGATACAGAAACACAAGATTTTGATATAAACATAATTGAAATGATAATAAACTGCTTCTATTTCACATTTTATTTGATGGTTACATACATAGCCACTCCATTTACTGGATTTCATATTTAGTTAAATTGATTTAATTTTAATATTTGTCTAAAATTACATATGCACATCTCATCATCATAGCTTTAAATTTATACTCTCATAACATATCTAAGTATTTATAGTACATGAAAAAAAAAAGGAAATATATAAAAAAATCATTTTTTTTTTTTATAAATGGAATGAATTGAATTGCAGAATTTTTAGGACATTTTTATGTAGTCTCCAAATTACACATTGAGCTGGTTAATCTGCGTTTATTCAAATTAATTCAAAACAATGTTATTTTAAAATATTTTTTTAAAAGTTAAAACGATATTATTTTAATTCTTTTTAAGATTAAATTAAATTTTGATCGAGTCGATCAAGTTATGCTAAATGAACTCTTATTAAATTTAATTTAAGTTTTGATTTGGATTGGATAGAAAAACTTGGTTCGGTAACACTAGGTTTTTTTTTTTTTTTTTCAAAATTAGGGAATCATCTTGAACATATGAAATGAAATTTAAACGGTAGTTTGACAATCATGATGAAGACAAATATACATACATACACAATATGTCCACATCTAAACTGTCATTTTAATCTTTCCACTAAAGTCAAGTTAATATTAATTAATTAGCAGTGGAAAAACCGAAAAGTGTCAAATACACTTCAAGGGGAAGATCATCATGATCAATATCAAGAATGGGTTTTGAACCCTTGGATCCTTTTGGAAAAGCTGTAGTTTTTAGCCGCGTGCCAATAATTCTTAATCATAATTCAAAAACTATAAAATAAAATAAAATAAAATAAAGCTTCTAAAAAATGGAAATTACTGTGGATATAATATTAATTATCAAGCATTTTGGACTATGCTTTTGAATGAAAAGCAATGGAAGTTTAAAAAAAGAAAAAAAAAAACCCCGGAAACGGGGACTAAAAATAGTGGCAGAAACATTTTCTCAACATTAGTGGGCCGATAAATAATTACACCGAGGAACTTTAGTGTAGACAGAAAGATTGACCTGCTCTTTGCCTCTCCTCCATTGGTCCAAGCCACCTTTCTTTCTTTGCATGCGTCCTACTATTCCCTAAATTTTAATTCCACATCATCATTGACATTTTCTTTGACTTGTTGGTAATTCTTAACCCTGACCGTCCATAATGCTTTTGTCAAGGTTCTCGCACTATATCTTTTTGCCACATTAAATATTATTTCTAATTCTTGATGATCGATTCACTCGATATATATTTATACGATAAGATTGGAATTAAGAAGGCATACATCCTCAAATTAAAGCTAGGCTCCACAGTGATGGAACAGTGATTAACTAAGAATAAAATGAAATAAAAAAGAAATTAATATATACAAATTAAGGTCTTTAAGTGGCCACGCATGATGGTGATGGTATGGTTGCTTAATTTTCTTTTTTCTTTTTCGACATCTGGGCTAGTTTTTAGTTTGAATATTTGGATCATGATCACACTTATGAGGGTTAAATATTTCGATAATATTTCAACAGGCAACAAAATTAATTAATGAAATATCCGATCAATCCAATTCTATGTCATTAATGGCTCCTGAGGTTAATCAATTAATTATCTTGCTATATGCATAGAATATATTTCTGTGAGCAGATCAAGAGCGTCAGGAGACAGCAAACCTGCAATTCTCTATGGTTCTGGGGAGGGACACAAGAAGGTTGCATGAAACATTAAGAGCTTTGAGCTTTGACAAGCACCCAATTGAGTTAGGGAGAGATTTGAGCTGATTTGAGTGAACATCCAACACCACCAAATTTAGCATTCTTGCTGTTAAGGATTCTGGTATCATCTGTAGAATATATAAATTATAAATTTCTCGATTTGTTAGCTTGGTTCCGTTGTAAGCTGGCCAGTGGAGATATTAATTCAAGTGTACATGTTATAAAAGTCAAAGAAATATTTAATGTATGATCATCATGTTCCTGGTTGATTAAAACTAATAATTATGAAATAAACATATAGTAATATGCTACTACATATTCCTCTATTTGCTTGTGCTAGGCGTTGAATGCTTAACTATAGTATTAATTAATTAAAAACTCACTAATTGTTTGAGATCCAAGAGAGAGTAATAGGTGAGAAATTAAAACCTAAAGAAATATTTGAATAAAAATTTTTCTTAGGTTATATATATATATATATATAGACCAATATTTAGTAGAAATCTTAAGAGCTACGTACGACTGAATAGAGAGAGTGATATATGGCCCAAGAAATATCTTCCAAATTTAACGAAGGTGGGGAACATAAAAAATAATATAAGCTTTCTCTCCCTTTTGTTTTTATTGGAATTAAAAAAAAATAGAATGATTATAATTGATAATAAGATTTTTTTACCCTTTTCTTTTTTTTCCCCAGAAAATTCTCCTTTTCTTTTTCGAAAATCAATAGTATTTTTAATCACTAGTTTTAAACTCAAAATGGTATCGTGCTGATTCACCAGCTCCAAATGAAATGATTGGTATTCAAAAAAAAAAAAAAACAAAAGCTACGTTTTTTCCATAAAAAAGAAAATCAAATTAACAACATAAAAGCTGTTTTTTTATCAAAAACAAAGAATAATACAAAAATGTTGTGTTAATATCAATCAAGAATTTGTTTGATTTGACCTCAAGAAAGGTTTCCTTTTGCACTTCAACAAAAAACTTGTTGGGATATATCCATATTCACTCAAGTAGGATGAGAAAATATATATACCTGAAGATCGTTGTTGGAGAGATTAAGCTTGCAAATAGCGGCTAAATTGAGTGAAGGGTTAGGTATAGTCTCCAAAGACATACCACTCAAATCAACTTCTTCTTCCTCAATTGCCTTCCTCCTCTCTCCCATAACCTTCCTTCTATCTACCCTATTCATCATCTGCTGCTGCTGCTGTATCTGTTCATACATCATCTTTACAGCACTGAATCACACAGCAAATACATGAGAATGATTCGAAGATAAGATATTCGATGGAGTACTGGTGGTCATATCATAGAACAAAGAAACAAGAACAAGAAAGAGAAGGGGAAGGGGAAGGGCATGCAATTGTGTTTTTTTGGGGTCTTTTGATGAGCAAATTTAAGACCCAAGAGCAATTAATATATCATAATAAAGGACGTACGGAGGAGGATGGTGAGCAAGGTAAAAAAAAAAAGGGATTGACGTCTTCGGAAGTACAAGGCCGTATTGCTAGGGTTTGCGTGGCCATCTTTACCTTTTTGATAAAGTCAACCTTTTTTTTGACATTTATTTTCTTTCTTTTATTTTTTCAATATCGTTTTTTTTATTTTTAGTTTTATTTTTTTATGTTGAGGGCCGCATACTACCCACCAATCTCGTTCCCTTGCTTGTCATTATATCCCTCTTGACTTTAATCCCTATCTGGTTTTCCCATTAATGAAAAAAAGAGGATAAATTCAAATGAGTCCCTCAACTATGATGAGACTTTCAATTACATCCCCGAACGACGGCTTAACTAGCTAGGCATGCTATCCTAAGTGAATCCACTTTATCAATACTAATGCCACACCGCTATTACTTTCAACTGAGAAATCTCTTTAGAAATATTTTCTTGTCTCGTACAGACATCAAAGATAAATTAATTATGACACACTTAATTTAAAATATGTTATTCCCATCATCACTTGTAATTTATAAAATCACAGACACAATTTTATCATATCCAGAGCATATGGGAAACTTTAAGGCATTGCTTAATTCCATATTTGGGGGATGTAAATGAAAGGCGTATCATTATTGGGGTACTTATTTAAGATTATCGCTTGAAAAAATTAATGAAGAAACCGGCAAAGAACATTAAAAAAAAAGAAAAAAAAAAGAGGAATTGATCAAGAAGTATAATTAAGAGATGTTTATAGGTAGAGTAATGCTTCGATTGTTTTAGAAAAATGAATCAAACAAAGGAAAATTGAAACTTTCTATTTAAATACAATATTATTTCTCCATTCAAACAACTGGAAAACTAACTAGTTCTTAAAGTTTCAAATTTTAACTGGGTTTAGACAACATATTTGATTTTTGTGATTAGAAATTGATATTATCACTAATACTATAAGGAATTAATTAATCATGATGTAGATGTAAATATGATTGATTAATTAATTATGTGGAGGGAACCGCACAGTTTTCTTAGGCTCTTGATCGCACATGGCGATGGGTGATCAGCATATAAACAATCCTTATCTTCCCTTCCCTTCCCTTCCAACAACCAAAATCCAGTTTTTTAATTTTTTTTAAATTTCAAGTTGGATTATGATACTGCAAGATTGATAAGAGAAGTAGCTTATACAAAGATCGATGGTTGTAGTTTTATATGGAGGATCGTGGGGGTTTAGAGAATATTTGGTTGATTTCGATGCCTGCTATAACAGGCGGCCAAGCTAATTAAGGTGAGGTGAGACTTCTTGTTGTTTAACTAAGATGCTTTTATTCGATTAAAAGAAGAAGATGCTTTTATTATTTAACTACTAAAAGAAGAAGAAAACGATGATAATGATGATCGGTGATGCTTTTTTTATTAATATTATTTATTATATATGGTGTTAAGCTTTAATCAATCATAGATTAATGCTTCATAATGTTTTGCTAGTTGAGAATGATTTTTTTTTTTTGTTAATTAAGATATAAAGTCCTCTCCGTTGACCATCTCATGAGTATATACATTCACATAACAACCTTTACATGTTGTCCAAGGTTCGATTAATATTAATTAATAGTTAAAGAAGAGAGAATTAATTAACCTCCTTAATCACTCACTAAACCTAAATCTAAACCTATCTCTTAGGGTGAAGAACTTCGTCAATTTACAATTGAACATAAATATCCATAGTTGGTTGTTGACCTTTGTCTGTCTTAATTTATGGCTGTGGATCTTTAAAGGGTTGTTTGTTATTGTTATGAATTTTTTTTAAAAAAAAATTGAAAACTAGATTTGAATTTCCTTTTCATTTTCTAATAAAAATTGAAAATTGAAAACTCTTGAAAGAAAAAAAATTTATTTTAAAAATTTATTTAGAACTCGGGTTGTGATTAGATCGATATCATATTCTCGAAATATTAATTTAGATGCAATAAGATTAGATTTAGGATAAATTAGGGTTATGTTGAGACCTGCCATGCATGGAGCATCTCGAGAGTCAAAAGAAGAAAGAAAGATAGTGCGTGTGAGCATGTTTATGGGAAGAGAAGAAACAAGTTCAGATGGCACGGAAGAGCAATTGTGAAGATCAAGGATTAGGATAAAACACCTAAGAAAGGATATTGTCATTCTGTGATCGATTAGAAACAGAATTCTTTTCTTCTTTCTTTTCTTTATTCACAGCAATAATTTGTTTATGGAAGAAGAAGGAGAAGAAATGAAGTCTATCCATAAGATCATGATATATCTTAAATGAAAATTTATGTCAAATCATATCTTCTCCTACAATCTAACTTCAGCTAAATGAACGTAATGGAAAGGTACATTTGCAGAATATATATATATATATATATATATATATATATATATATATATAATTCTTTGTTTTTTTTTTTTAATTAGAAGGCTCAGGATTTCTTAAGCTACTATAATTCATTGAATCCAAGCCTATTAATATTATATAAACACATGACGAGACCAAGCTTACGAATATACTCGGAATAAGAAATTATAGTTGCTGAGAAACACTAACAATTTCCGTACGAAGACAAGGAACGCGGTTCGGTTGCATGATTATTTTATGCAGAGAGAGAGGGATGCGACTCTTGACAACGACGTGGATATCAGCTGGCTGATCATCTTCCTCCTCCCATGTCGGTCAAAAATCTCCACAGAAATTATGACAGCTACCAACGGAAAGGGCTTTAGTGCCAGTTTGAATCTGGTGATTGGTCGAAGGGTAATTGTCATTGCAATTTTCAAAGCAGGAGAAGAAATTAAGGACTCCCTATTGGAATCTTATTTGTGCCATTACAATGAAAACCGTACCAAAGTCTGTGCACTCGATTTGATTGAAATAATAATATAGTTTTAATTTTATTTTTTTAAGTCAGTACAGTGTTATTTTTGAATGTTTTTGTTTTTCGACGAGTCAATTATGTCATGTGTTATCGTTCATTTTTGATTGGATCAACTATCGAATATTTTTTTAAAAACCCATACAAGGTAGATCCTAGATTAACCCGAATTTAAGTTTAATAATTGTTATTTATACTGCTACGACAACCAGAGGGAAAGGATATAGAAAATAAATGAAAATGAAAATAGGAATAAAACTAGAAAAGCATAATAATAAATAATAGGAAATTAAAAATAAAAAGAACTAAAATTAACCAATAAAATATATATTTTCATATATAAAAAAAGTTAATACAACTTGGTTTAGCAAGCAAGTATTCCCAACACACAACAAGTAAATAACCTAGGATTGTTGGACTCTTTTCCAAACATAATTGTTTTATAACACACAACAAAACAAAATTATCATCAAAGATTGTCAAGTTTTTTTTTTTTAGTCATGATTATTCTGCAGTACGCAACAAAGTAAAATAATCACCAAGAATTGTTGAGCTCTGATAACAATAGAACTAGACGAAAGCATTGGATAAAAGGTTTGCTATAAGTCAAAACCCTAAAAAACAAAGAGCACTGCAAATATGGGGAGTCAATCAAAATATTCAATTTGTATTCATCCATTTCTCCACTAGCCAATATTAGAGAATTATATAAGCTATACCTTGAGATTTCATCTAACAGCTTAAACTTTTGAGTGAGATTATTCTTTGACATGATATCAGAAGTTTGTTGACCAAGTAGTCATGAGTTCAAATTTCACCACTCTCATTTTATTTGATAAAAAATTAAACACAAGGTAATATGAGTCAAAGGGTTTTCACTTGAGGATGTGATAGAAAAATTATATGAATCATATTTTTGGATCTTATTTAAACAGCATAAGCTTTTGATGAGATGATTCTTTGACAGCGAAAAAGCTATTACAATATTTTATATAGAAAAAACTAGAAAACTCTAATAATACTAAATAGAACAAATTAACTAAGAAGAATGTTCCTTTCAAATAGAAAAAAAAAGCTAGAAAAATATCATAAAAGAATAGAAAAATATAAAATAAACAAAAAAAATCAATTTTCCTATATATAAAAAAAACTCCCATCAGCAAGTATATATATCCCTTTGACAACAACAGAGTGCTGATTCTTTTCTTATGTCAATTCTTTTAGTAACTTGAGCATCTTTTGGGTCTCCAAGGCATAGATCGTGGATGGACACGAATTTGTTACTTCCACTAGGATTGGATCCGGAAATGCCAAGTGATATTTGACTCCATTGAAGCTCATCGCAAGACACGAATTTGTGTTGTCATTTATCAGCATGTTTAAACACGAAGAATCTTCTCCTTTTTCTTTTCTATTTCTAAATTAAAGCAAAAACACAGACCAAAAGGATCATATATTGTGTCCTTAGTCCTTAACAATTTTCTCGGGGGTTGAAGGAACTCCACCGCGTCAAATATAATTTCATGACCATGCTGATATTTTATTGATGTTATCGCTTTTTTGTGGATTTTCTTAAATGTTTTTATATTTTATTTTTTTAATATATTTTTACATTGACTTTTCTGTCACTTATTTTTTTTCAAGATAAAAATAAAATTACAATCGAATCCTTTGAAATCAAATGATAAATGATGCACAACAACTAGTGAATTTCAAAAGAGAGACGAAACACTCTTCAAGTCTCTTTCATCCCTTACTCTCAACTAAACTAAATGGAAACCCCAACTTTCACTCGTTTCATGTTTATTTCTAGCTTTGTGTTCTGACTTTTGGCCTTTTTGTGGTTTGTGGTGTGTTAGGTGGGTGGCTGGTGTTGGGTTTTATCGATGATGGGGTTGTTGGGTTAGTTGTAGGTCCAGACCTGTCGTGATTTGAGGGAAAGGGTTGTGGTTATAGAATATCGATCGACCGTCGGGGCTCCGTTAATCTTTGGTTCATGGGTTTCTCAAGTCAAGTGTGAAAGGGGGCCCCGTGGAGGATATGTGCTATGTGTGGAAACTGGCTGGTGAGAGATGATGGTTTGAAAAGGGGTGGGTTTAAATAGTTTATATCAATTGGTTATAGAAAATTGAACAAAAATAAGAGAGGAGAATAAGAAAGCTAGGAGGGAGAAGGAGAGCAGCCGAAGAAGAGAAGATCTGGAAAAAAGGAGAAAAGATTAGAAGAGAAGGAGCCGCCGGAGGAGAGAAAGATGAGTAACTTTTCTTATTTCATCATCAATAATCCAAAACCATATTTTAGAAAATTAACAAAACAAAGAAACCCTAATCAAAACCAGCAAATAGAATTATGGCGCACTGCATAAAATATTGGGCTATCCCCTATTTTACTACAGCCAAACATGGGGTATAAACTGTGTTTCAGATCCAAGTGTCCTCACCGCATTTGATTCCAAACATTTCATACATGTAAACGCAATCTATGTGGAAAAATATTTACCAAGCAAAAATACAGGCACCGGTTTTTCTCCTAAACAACCCTAGCTAAGAACTCAAGCATGAAGCGATCAGTGCAAAAAAAAAAAAACACCGGTGATGGCTTGTATTCACAAGCATGTCGCCATCTGTGTAGATCTGTATCATCCTACGAAGCAAAAATGGAGAGAGAGTGCTGACAGAGCTAGTAAATTTACATTAGGCAGGTCGGTGTTAGTGCTGTGAATTGTTATTGACCTCTACTGATGATGACCTGAAAGACATTAATTGAGAAATATCAGACTCGGTATGTCAAATTAAATTGATGCCCACTTGAAGAAGGAAAGATGAACAGACAAATATCGAAAGACTCTTACTTGGAAGACTTGGAAGACTTGGCACGTCGATTACACATATTTGTAAAGAACTTGTGCAAAGGAGTTTGTGGAACAGGTATCAGTTTAGCGAGGGCAGCAAGCGGCCAGCTGATTGGACAGAAAAAAATAGTTAAAAAAAAAAAACTAGAGTTTAGACATGCAAACATGAGCTAAATGGTATGAGAATAACACGCATAGGATGTTTTCTGGAAAGGATATCTCGCGTTTGCTTCTAACACCATATTCATAAATGACATTTGAAGAAAATCACTTCACTTACCTGATAAAACCAATAACAATTGAAATCAGCCACTGTTTCCAATTGAGCTTGACGGTAGAAGTAAACTTTCCAACGAACTCAACTATGATTACCTATAGAAACACGCGAGAAAAAAATAATAATAATATTAATGTTCATGGACAGCACAAAAAAGGCCCAAAACCTAGGGCATTGAAGAATTTAAGAGGGGCTAATATAACTGCTCTTACCTGAAGAACAAGTGTTATTCCAATTATAGCAATGAATAGGTGGTTTTTTGAAATCCCTTTGAAAATATTGATTTCATCTGGTTTCCGGGCATTAAATTCGTTGAAGATCTGCATTTCAAAAAATTAGTCCCTTATCATGCCTTGTAGTTAGGAACTCTCAACAACCAAATCATACAACAATGCTTAAGATGGAATTTAACTGGAATCATTTTAGTTGTTTGTTCCTTCAGTTTATTAAGAGCACTTAAAAGACTTACCTGGCAGAGCACAAATGCATTGAATATCAAGGTGTTCTTCACTTCGGTCGCACGCTGAGGGGTCTCATGCTCCAAACCTAGTATACTCTCTCCTCGAAAATTAAGGATAAGCAGCACGGTCACTTGATATGCTGCCTAAAATTTTAGAAACGACAATCAACAGTTACCATTATTGTATGTTATGTGACTGGAAAAAAAACAAAAAACTAAGCAGAAAATTTATAGCAATTTGAAGTATTAATATTGACAAGATAGATAGAATAAAACCAAACACTAAACGTACCTGTACCAGCAGGTTCCTCCACATGATATTTGTTATTAGTGGTTCCCTGAAAATGTGTATGCACAATAAGGTAAATCATAGAAAATGCAAAACCATGTCCCAGTTATTTTGATAACAGAGAAATAAAAGGAACATAATGAGACACCAAGTAAATTAAAGACCAGAACTGAGACATTTTACCTGGGAAATATCCTTATAGAATAAAGGCACCACCATTTTTACAGAAGAAACATATACTAATACTCACACAAGTTATCTAATAATAACAAAACGCAAACAAATGGCTGAGTTTTAGGCTGAGGCAGGAAGGTTTGAAATTTTAGTAAGGGGAAGCCATTAATCAGGTTCAAGAATCGAACTAAAACAGAGCCATCTACTTCTCTAAAGTCCAGATGAGACACTAGTTGTAACATACATACATCCAATATCCCAGGCATAAAATGCTTGGACAAATCAACATGGCGTCTCCAATTCTAAAACTTTCCAGATAAAATTTTCAACTCATTGTATTACAAAGAAAGGAGGACACTGTTCTAACGATAGAACAGGTCGAGTTCAGTTTTAAAATTTTCAACATTTTACACACTGACAAGGTGCCAACCAACGTAGCATTTCTTACCGGCGACCAACTGGAGATCTATTCATCAGGTGATCTGTTGGAGGCTCAGTAGCCAGTGCCAGTGCTCCAAGAGTATCCATGATAAGATTAACCCAAAGGAGCTGTATAAATAGATAGAAACATTAGCATGAATACAGACTAACTGAAACAGTTAACCTTTTTTAGTTGTGTGATACTAGGAGTGAAAATACCTGCACTGCATTTAATGGGACTTCACCAGAAGACATTGCAGACACAACATTTATAATGAGAGCTGCAACATTAACTGTAAGCTGAAACTGAATAAATTTCTGGATATTTGCATATACAGATCTACCCCAACGGACAACCTGCATTAAGGAGACATTTAAAATAATTGAAACTTGCACTTTCAAAAAGAATGAAATAATAATAGCACAACTTTGGCCCTAAAATGCTTAACAACTTGGGCGTTCAATAATATTTAGTTAGTCTATGGTCAATAATATTTAGTTAGTCTATGGTCGTAGTGAGTAGCAACAAAAGGCCAAAGACCTTGATCTACTGTGACAAGTCAAGAAGATAATTTTGAAGAATCTGATGTCCTGCAATAGCATAAAAAAGCGATGATTCTAATTCAAACTAAATTAGCTGAAAACAGTGTCAACCTTCACGACTGAAGCAAAATTGTCGTCCAAAATTATGATATCTGAGCTCTCTTTAGCAACTTCTGTGCCTTGAATACCCATTGCGAGACCAATGTCTGCCTGAACTCAAAAAATGAATAATAGCAATGTAGCAAGTCAGAGTACCTTGTGAAAAGAGATAACTGATTATAATAATATTAAGAACCATTGATACAGAAACATAACAAAACTAGGGCTCTGCACTATTCTCTTAAGCAAAGATCTCAACCCAAACCAATTCAAATTTGTTTGGTTAGAAAACCAAGCATTGAAATTATTAACCAAAACCACTGTTTTGTGAAGAAAAAAAAAAAGCACTTGAAATCATCGACCAGATAATGAAAGGTGGCTACACATTTTACGGAAAAGGAACCAGTTAGGAGAAATGCCTCAGATATAGGACCCTAACTTCCAGATGCATTTTGAATTCTAAACTTCCACCAAATGAACTGTGTGGCACTCTTTCTTTGAATGCATGGAACAATTGTAACAGCATTAAAAAAGAAAAAAGAAGTCAAACCTCATGTAATGCAGGAGCATCATTTGTTCCATCTCCAGTTACAGCAACAACATGTCCCCTCCTTTTCAATGCTTGCACAAGCAAAAGCTTGTCATTCGGAGAAGACCTCCCCATCACCTAAAAGATTTTGAATAGCACATGTTTCTAAGAAGTTTGGCTCTTTTAAGTATTAGACAATTTGCAAATATACAAAAACAGAAAAAACTAATAACAAATAGAGACAATTAATTCTTACTGAGATCTTCTCTGCGATGTCTTCTCTTTCTAAATCTGAATATTCACGAAACACTCTTCCTTCAATAACATTAGGCTCCACAGCATCTTCTTCTGAACTCAGTATCCCACATTCCAAAGCAATTGCTTTAGCAGTTTGAGGATTGTCACCAGTTACCATGCGAACCTATGTACAAAAGTTCCTTGTTATTATTTCAATGCCTGGCATAATCAAATAAGCATGTATTAATGAAGAAGGGGTCTAAGATTCAACACTCCTATTTGTGGAATGGCATCAACTTGATACAAAAATAAAATTGTAACACTAGACTTCATCTAATTGTATCTCAATCATAACCATATAATGTTCTATTTTGTTTAATTGATGCATACAATTACAGAATCTTGATGGCTAAAAACGTCTGCAAGCAACACAATAATTAGAAAAAGTTCAGATGACTTCCCAACAAGACCCAGTAACAGGAAACAGGGAAATAGAAAGTAATCTGCACTTCACTTAAACTTCTTAACCACCAATTTATGTTTGCAGGTCAATAGAGGTCTCTTGTTGTTTATCAGGACCAATTTCATGCTCTCAAAAGGTAAATTTATAAAGACTGCGTGTGTGTGAGAGAGAGAGAGCTCAGCAGGAAAAGAATTTCCCACACTTTCAGAATCACCTCCCAGCAAAACTAAAGTTAAAGTTTATGAACAAAATCAGTTGTCCTTGGCTGCTTTTAAATATTTTAAGTGTGGAAGAAATAAAAGCATGATCTATCTTAGGAACCAAAACCTGTTTCAATGCATTTCCCCCTTAATTTGAGAAAACTCTCAAATATAGAATTATATTTGACCCAATAGCAACAATCTTCCAAATTGCAAGCATAAAAGAATGACCAGCATTAACATTCAAAACTAAAACCTAGATAACAATTATATTCAACTCAATCAAACTATTTTTATATTTAAGGGAAAACAAAGCAAAGTAGAAAGAGAAATATAAACTAGCTGAGCATCAAATATCACAATGACTTGACTCTCTAGGAGATGGGAGAGACCAAGACATAGGAGCATTGCGATCAATATAGAGCAAGATATCAAAAGCTTAGTAATTTCAAAGGAAACGAGCACACAAAAATTAGAAAATAAATAAATAAATAATGACCTAAAATATGTGGTTCAGAAATTCTAAAGGAAAAGTAAATCTGTTATGTATATCCCAAATTGTTTTTCCAAAATAATCGTTCATACCAGAATTGATACAAGTTCAAAGTTATCAGAAACCAGCATTCAGCATGCTGAAGAATGAATCCAACAGAGCTTTTATAATACAAAAAAGGTTGGAGAACAAAAAAGAAATTGCAGCGTCATACAACAAATAACTGATAGCATATCAATCACGCAGACGGGTTAAAACATGACAAGCAAAAATACCTTCACACCAGCATTTTGGCACAGTCGAACAGCATCTCTCACACCTGGACGACATGGGTCCTGCATAATTTTATATACAAGGTAGCATGCAAATATAAATCATAACAGTCTGAAATAAAATTTAATTATATGCGAATATGTAAATGTTCAGCAGCTGAGTGAAACAAAATTGTGTAAATATAAATGTCAAGAGCCAAGTGAAGCAAAACTAGATTACATAAATCAACAAAGTGAATGAGTAAATTAGTTGCATCTCACAAGGCCATTAATAGAACAGCATTCTTGGTGTGATAAATAAGGATGTCATCGTAAACAAGTGGGATAAATGATAATCTCGACCATATGGCAACATGTACCTTTATGCCAATAATTGCAAGCAAAACAAGATCATCTTGAGGAATCACCCATTGAGTTAGTTGTTGTTCATCAGCTGGAACTTTGTCCATGTCATATGTTCTATACGCAATGGAAACACAACGCAAACTACTGCAAGCCATATCTTCAATAGCTTTCTTAAAAAACAACACCTGAAATCAATCACCAGTTTCACCAAAAAGAATCCTATTATAACATGAATGATACCATCAACAATAGCAGGTGCCTCTTAAAATGACGAAACAAACATTATTGCTTTTCAGTTCTCTAAATAAAGAGAAAAGTCTGATGTGAGAGAACAGAAAACAACATTTCCAATCAAAGAACTGTGACTAACCTCCTTTTACCAAACACAATACATGGACAAACTTAATCAGAGAAAGCAACCATTTAAACCAACCTTGTCTTGATCCAATGGCACTGTGTTACCACTTGCATCAACATATTTTGTACATGAGGCTAAGACTATTTCGGCAGCCCCCTTCCAATGTATATGCACTTGAGAGTCGGGCTGTAAAAATTAAACAATTTTGAATCACATCTCATAAGAGCAGAATACAATATTGGTTCAAATTCACAATTTTCAATTAGTTTCCTAATTATATATGGACTACATTTCTGGCCTGTATAAAAAATATTGTAGGCCATGATATCTAGAGTTTATGAATTGCATAGAAAATAAATTTTACTGTGCTATTTTTATTGCCGACCAAAACTTTAGCAAAAGAAAGAACTCTTGAGTATTGCTAGTCAACGATGTTCAAATGAGTCGAATTACTTCATACACACAAGCAAGGTTCTATAGGTCTCAGTTTTAGCATATTGGTGCAATGGATGAATCATAAAGGTAACGGTTCAATTGGTATTTAACATAAATGAGTTGTTACAAAAAACAATAACAACACACTCTTGGGCTTTTCACAATCTTAGAAATGAAGGATAGTATGTACTTGATACTCTTTTAAAGAGAAAGAGAAGCACCAAACAAAAATCAACTTTTCCCAAAGCACAGTTCCATACTGGACTGTCAATTTGCTTTCACTAAGGTTACTATAATATAACAAATTAACAATGTAGTTATATTACCAGCTGTAGTGCCACCCCGCCTTTTTTCTTCTCAGAGTTGAATGGGAATACATGAATGACATTCGACTCAGATCGGACAGCATCGAAATTCATCCCCAGCTACCAACAAGGAATACCCATGATCTGATTTAGAATTCAAAATTTCACCTTATAGCAAACAAGAGTAAGTTAAAAAAACAGACCTTGATTGCCCATCCCATAATGGCCTTTTCGGTTGGCGATCCAGAAATCTCTAGATCTCCACCTCCCTGCCAAAGAGCAGTAACAGCAAATCATATGATGCCCTAGATACTTGATCAGCTGCTCAATTACATTTTTCATATTTAAGAAAAAAAAGCATGAGAAATCCCTTGAACTTACCTCAGGAACAAAAACACTGCCGGTTGTGTTTTGTGCAATACCTTCAATAAGTAAAGAAGACAAAATAGGAGGCAACTGTGATTTACTTTCAGGAAGATCCATTTTTTTCCCTCCAGAAAAAGCTTCCACAACGGTCATCTGTAAATCAAAGAGGTCTTTGAAATTAATGCGAGAAGAAAGACACTGACCCTATTACTCACTCCCCCATCCGAGTCAAGGAAAAGCTATGAGAACAATCTTTTCCTCAAGATTCACCTGATTCAAGGTCAAAGTTCCAGTCTTATCACTGCAAATAGTGGTGGCAGAGCCCATGGTTTCACAAGCAGAAAGCCGGCGCACCTGCGATTCAACTTCTATTTAAGCCACAGAGTGTCAAGGTCATCAAAACCACCAACAATAATATAGAACATCACATACCAAAGCCTTATCTCTCATCATTTTTCTCATCGAGTATGCAAGACTGTCATAGAAGAAGAAAAAAAAACAAAGAACGAGAGAGAGTCTATTTTAAGCATAAGAAATTCAATCATGAAACCAGTATTTGAAAGTCAGAGGTAACATCACCTGCTATATAAAAGGAAAGGTGGGAATTAATCTGCTACAAAAGGTAATAATAAAATGCATGGTTTTTTTTTTTTTGAACAGCACAAAATGCATAGTTAATGAAAGATAGTAGTAATTTGAACTTGTGATGACCGCTGATGAAAGAAATAATGGATGATGTTTGGATAAACAATGCTGCCCAAGATACTGGACTAATTTTACAAGAAGGTAAACTCACGTTAAAGTAACTGCTAAGGGAAGCCCTTCAGGCACTGCAACTACAACAATGGTGACCTACAAGGATTATAAAGTTAGTTAATCAGAGGCATATAGAGACTAAGGAGAATGCTTGAAGAAAGGAGCACATACCGCGACGGTCAGAATTTTAACAGCTCCATTAACTGCTTTACCAATTTTTGTTTTACCCGCTACGAACTCAGGACTTCCATCAAAGTTTTTTGTATGTCCAGTGAAATATCTGTTGGATCAAATTTGCAAATTCAACATACAGACATAAAGAGAGGTGAAGAAGACAAAGAAAAAGATATCGCAGTTACCTGACCAAGAGGACTACCAAGACAAGCAAAGCTACTGTCAGCCCCACAATACCAATGAAAGTTGCGACCCCATTCAAGCGCACCTGTAAGCAGTCACTAACAGTAAATACTAAATATGATGCTTATAATATAAAGGTTATTACAAACCAATATTGAGAAAACCAACCTGCAAAGGTGTTTCTTCACCATTGTCTTCTGAAATACTAGCCATGAGCAACCCCCATTCAGTATTAATTCCAACACCTGTTACCTGCAGACAATGGAAAAAAAAAAAAGACACGTAAGCTAGCAAGGTAAATAGAGGCCAATAAACCATCAACCCCTACCATGAAAGCACACCCTTGGCATCCTTAATTATATCTGTCAGTTGAGAACAAGATTTTGACAATCAACAAGCAAGCAAAGTTTCAATCCTTAAAAGTGAAAGCCTTTGATAGCTTCAGGAACATTACAAAACTGGTTTTCAATAAGTGGTGGTACTATGGCAATGTTATCAATGAACATGGAAAAAAAAAGAGGGAAAGAAGAACACAAAACAAGCATGAGGAAAATTTACATCAACAAAAAAAGATTCCTCAAAGCATTCCCCAAATCACCAACGCCATTCATCCCAATGGTGCTTTCCCTTGCAAGGACTGAAATCCTCTCATATTCTTTAGAATGTGATATATCTTGTTGTTTTAATCTCAGCCATTCAAATTAAAAGAATGGCTAGTAGATATTTCAAACAAAAGCAAATCTAAAATTTCAGGATAATTACTGCCATCGTTCTACATAGATATTCTTTGATGATTCAACTCTAAGAATGAATAAACAGTTAGAAGAAAATTAAAAAGAAAAAAGAATCGAATCATTTACACCATCCATTTCTTGTTCAAGCACAGATGCACAAGTTGGGTCCACAGTTAACAATTTGAAATCAGATTCCTTGTTGTGCACTTTTTGAAGCTAGCAATTTAGAAAAAACAATGATTCACATGGCAAGAGAAACATAAATTCTCTAATTTATCGTTATTTATTGATTATCCATTTCTTCTTTTGATTATAAATCTTTGATGAAATGCAGCCTGTACTTTTTTATATAATTTGTTTGCTTTTTCTTTTTTAGTTTTCCACAATGAATTGAGGTGTATAATTACTTGTTTATGAAAAATATGAAAATAGTTGTGTTGGAATTTGGATAGTAAGATCTTGCCCAGTAAATTTGGAGGGCTACAATTAAAATATCATGTCCAAATGAATGTGAGAGGGATCCGAATACCCCATGCAGAGTAAAAGGGATGGGGTAAGGCTAGGTTGAAGACAAACCCTCGGTCCCTCAAGGACAAACAAAAAGATTGCTGCACGTACTACCAGCCTTTTTCCCTCTTTTTACTCTCTTATTTCCTTTCAAATACATAGAAACCAAAAACAATGTTGAGACCCTAACTATATCCCTCCATTAGTTGCCTTTGATGAGCCAACAAGATGGATTTTTAAAAAGTTGAAAATTATTGTACTTAGCAGAGGGGAATAGAAAGAGAGAAGAAAAATAAGAACATTTAAATTTTACCAGCATAGTGCCACTACCATCTGCAACTTTGCAGCCAGACATTAGAAACGGTTCCCTGGAATTCTTTTGGACCTGAAAAAAAAGCAATCAAACTTGAAGACAACGAGCGTAATAATGCAATATCAGCAAGTTGAAATATAAATCCAAGGCTTACAATCTTGCTTTCTCCAGTCATGCTTGATTCATCAATAGCAAGGGAGTGACCAGTAATTAAAATTCCATCAGCAGGAACCTGGAGAAATATGAAGGACGCCAATGAAGTAGGGGAAGAAAATGAAAATTACCAGAAAATGAAAATTACCTGATCACCAATGTTAAGGGGTATAACATCACCAGCAACAATATCATATATTGAAATTTCAACTCTTCTACCTCCTCTGGTAACCTACACAGGAGCCTTTAAATTTAAATTTAAAGTACAAGACAAATAAATGCCCATAATTAAAAATAAAATAAAATAAAACTGCCATAGTAGAAAGGCACCTCCAAATGTATGTTTCTCTTCTCCTCGTTTAAATTTTGAAACTGAAGAGATTGTTTGTAGTCACTTATAGCTGAAGAAAGAAAGGAAGAGGAGGACATATAGAAAAAGATTCTAGTAGATGCTCAAAGTTCAAGCTAATATTAGTGACCACAGAAAAAAGCAACATACTCATATCCATCTATGATATATAACATCATCTCCATCATGCTAGTCCTTGGAAGAAAATTTGGACTTTTAACAAAATGACCAGAGAGCATGACCAGATTGTCTAAGACATGACTCTAAGTATCTTATATGACCCACCAGTGATATTTGGCTAGCCCCCAACAGGTCTCTCCTATCATACTAAATAACTCATTCAAATATTAAGAAATCCAATAAAGCAAGCAAATCACAGTTCAAGGCTTTTCTTTGATCTTCCCAACCAGATGAACAAAGACAAACAGGATAAATGACAAATACCAAAAAAGCTGGTAGGTCAGACAAGTATTCTGCCACTTCTGAAAAATTATAGCACTTTATAGCAGTTCAAGCATTATTATAGTCAAAATAATAACACAGCATTCACAAAAACCTATATATATTGGCATACTTAAATGGATCAACGTGAACTGGCAAACGATGACACAGCATTTGCAAAAATTATAGCAGTTCAAGATTTCAGGCATTATTATAATCAAATAATAACGCATAGCATTCATATATATATTGGCATAGTTAGATGGACCGATGTGAATGGATTCAAATCAAAGCCAAAACAGTCAATGGTTCTCCATTTTTTGTTCACTTCTGCATTAATGGTAGTTCTGTTAATTAAGCAATATTGTTGTTGCTTAGAATCTCTTCTATTTCCACTATTTGCAGCACGTAACAGTTTTGTGATTGTTATTGGGAAGTTTTTTGTAAATTCAACACACACCCACACATCCAGCAACAGAAATCGATACAAAGAAATGCAGGGAAACACAGCACAAATATGTAACAAGGCACCAGGCGTCATCCTACAAGACCAACCACAGTGTTTCATCTATAGGAATTTTAACACAAGAAACCAAATAGATTTGACAAACTTAACATTGTAACTGAATCACATAAGTATTATCCTGAGAAGATTAAAACAAAAAACTCTACTAAGCAATGGGGGATCCACTAATTTGCTACTCTATACAAAACTTAATTTTTCCCAATTCAAATACATAAAGCGCTATAAATGCATCTCCATACCTGTCACAACAATGACAAGAATAACTGCAAAAGCAATGCTGGCCCCTTCATACCATCCTTCCTTAACACCCTGCAAAAGAAAGTGCAAGACCCTCTGAATAAGTAAACAACAATTTATTGATCAGATAAAGGTCAAGGAATCGTTACAAAAACATATAGCACGCAAGTTGACATGGAGACCACATTCAAGAAACTAGGTGAACTTAATTGGCAATTTTCTAGTGTTTTAATGCACCAATGCCATCTTTTTTTCATTATTTTTTGTGTCTGTGTGTTTACATCCCTATGTTTATATGTGTGGACTGCAAGCATTTGATTCTTTTTCTTAATCAACCATCAATCTTGTTTCCCAAAAGCAAACCAGATTATTGCCGTGTATATAATGTAAGCACAAGCGAAACCAAAATTTATTCGCCTTATTCGCCTCCAAGAAGCGAGGATCAGGTTATCGAAAGTTAAATGAATCGATTCATTGAAAGTTCTGGATGAAGCATTCTTCTGGTTTATATGGTCAAATAATGGTGGCATAATCAGTTATGCCCTGCAGAAACTCACCTCTGTCTTCATACCCAGCACCAAAGAGGCCACTGCAGCTACCATCAATATGATCAAAGTAAGATCTTGCCAAGCTTCCCAAAGGAACATCTACAGAAAGCACCATACTAAATTCAATCAAGGGTGTACAGTACTCTTCTTTTTTTTTGGTCAAAGAAGTAGAGAAAGAAGGGGGAAAATAGAGGGAAAAGTAAGCAATGATACTAGGTACAAATCTGCAAAAGAAGTTACCCAAAAACTCCTTCCTTTTTTCTGAGGATATGTATTTGATCCAAATGCATTCTTCCGTTTCAATAAATCAGCATCATCTTCATGAATTCCCTTCTCTATATCAGTTTTCAATGCATCTGCAACCCCTTTTACCTGGTAGATATAAAATAAGAAAATGAATCTAAGATAAGAATAGTAAAATAATACAGAGAACAAAGAGAGTGGTAGACTTACCCCACCGAGTGCCTCCAAAGCATTATGATCATGATCCCTCGTGATTGCAGAAATTTGCCCCACGCTAATTCCAAAATCACCAGTGGGGGGTGGATGTGGTTCTGTGTCTCCTGCCATCCCCAAATTTCGGTTAGTTCACATACTACCAGCACAGTATAACATTTTCAAACCATACTTCTTGTGACGAGAATGCAATTAAAAACCTGTGGTGCACTGAACATCTCGGAGAAATCATAAATTACCCGTTCAACTAACACACCAAAAAAATTAACAGGAAATCTTATTATAAACAGTATCCAATATAAACTTCAAAAATTCCACCGTGCATCAGACCAAAGTAACCATCTGTCAAAATGAGAACCATGAAATAAAAATAAACAAATACGACAAAGAAAAAGAATGCCAACGATTTTCCAGCAAGACACAATGCCCTTCGCAGCAAATAACATCAAGTAAACAAAAAGAAAGAAACATGAGTGGGGGGAGATGAAATCAACAAAGAAATGAATAAAAGACCAGATAACACATCTAAAATTCTGAACAAACAAATGATTATTTCACGCTAAATACAGCAAACGACCAAGAATGCGACAAATATAATAATCATTTCATAACACATGATAATGAGCACAAATATTTAAACAATAACCATAATTATCGCCTAATCAAACCATATCATACTGTGGTAACAAAACCACACCACATTAAGCACGGTAAAGGAACGGGAAAGTACCATTTACGCTATTATTCCCAGCTTCCTTGAAAAGATGTGCAGCCTAATACAATACCAAAAAAAAAATATTAAAATTAACAAAACATAACCTCCTGCAAATCAAAACATTATAAAAAAAAAATAATTATCATTATTAATTAAATCTAAAGCATTATTTACCCAAATCACTTGCGCGTGTGCTCTTATCTTGCTTAATATTCTCCTCTTCTCCTCTTCCTTCTTCAAGTCCAGAGTATATCGGAATCTTCTAGAAGCATTAAGCACGAGCGCAGCTTTCTACGAAATCCACACACATTTACATTAGAAACACAAAATAAAAACTAATTACCTTACCTTATAAATCGCAAAAAAAAAAAAAAAAACACGAGAGACTCGAGAACGTACCCGCCATCTGCGGAGGCTGTCGATGGGAGCGTTTTTGGTGCTGACGATATCAAAAGGACCAGACGAAGAGTCGGCATCACGGCCGAAGTCAGTAGAACGATTTTCACCAGCTTCCAAATCATCTTGCTGGCGTATACACGGCGAGCCTTTAAACAAACTTGTCATTCTCTTATTTCTGTCGTCGGGGAGATGGCACCACCGTCAGAAAAATCATCTCATTTTCAGTTACTTTTTCCATCATTAAAATCATTTTAAAAAAAACAGTTACTCTTTTCAAAAAAATCTACACTCTCAAGAATAACTTCTGCCTGCTTGCTTAAAAATGCGATTTAAAAAATAAATTAAAAAAAAAAAAAACAGTTCGAAGTGATAAAACAGTAGGCTAGGTCAAGTGTAGTAGAGTGTATTTATAACTGTATTTTACTGTTGCATGATACGGAAGGATGATGAGAACAGCAGGCTGGGGGAGGTTTCCCGGCATTTTTTTTACCGTGGTTAAAAAGTAAATGTCGAGAGGGTTAATGTTTTTATATTTATGAGAGGCTGTTTTATCGGATTTTAACAAGGTAAAAATTAGGGGTGGTTCGGTAACAAAAGTGGTTAGAATGCTAATTTGTCTAGTCCTTGTATTTTCGATTAATTGTTGAATTTGTCCTTTTTTTGGAAATCATAAATTAGTATCTTGACCACGGTTAGAATGCTAATTTAAAAAAACGATTTTATTTTAATTTTTCTTATAGTAAGTGAAGGAAAAACTGAAAAGAAATGGAGGGTAGTTAGGGGAAAATAATTGAATTGTAAAGGAAAACTAACGAAAGCATTCAGTTAAAAACATATCTAAAGTTGAAGTACTGGAGTGAAATTAAGTATAAAGTACAGGTACTATTACGCTTACCCGATCAACTGGTTGGCAGTGCTGCTGCTCTCAAGAAAAAGCTAATTAATCCTATAAAATGAAATCTACAGTTAATTTACATAATCAAAACGAAAATAGAATGATGCCGCCGCAGCAAAACAAACAGTGTGACGCTTCACTTCACATCAAAAGGCACTTTCAACGGTGATAGTAATAATAAATAAATAAATAAATAAAAGCTCCATAACTGTAATTATATTAGCAAAGAAAAATAACAATCATCTATCTAGTTCGAGGTCAGTGTTTGAAGATAAGATCGGAGTTTAAAAACATTTTTTAAAAAAAAAAATATTATTTTAATATATTCCAGAATAATTATAAATAAGCATCCAAATGAATAGTGAATTTTAACCCAGGTCATTATTTATTAAGTTAATTTATAGATTTTCACGCTAGTCTAAATCTATTATTTTTATTTGATATAATTTTATTTTAATTTTTAAAAAAAATCTTTGATTTTAACATGGCTGAGTTTGGACAAAGATCCAACAAATATTAAAAATTATTTGAAACAAAACTTTATTAAATTTTGAATCTAAGAAATTGAAAATAAATAAATAAATTGAGGGGGACAGCAAACAGATAAGGATCCAAAATAAATATCAAATCCAGCCGACAGCATTGATGCTGCGTAATGGAGGCACGAGGCAGAGATATGAGGGGACTGCCAAGATAAGCACTCAGGACACGGAAAGCAATTTTCTGTGGATGCCACGTGGCCACCTTACTAAAAATAGAAAATCAAACAAACACCTTGCTGGCAGGAGACTCCAACGTCCCACGAAGGCAGGCTCCCTTTTACTATTATTAAGGGTTTTTGTAAGTTCTTTATCATTTACTAGACACGTGTAAAGAATTCTCTTAAGAAAATCATGAAAAGTTAGATTTGCTGTCCGTTTGGTTTCAATATTAGCCGTTCAAACTTCAAAGTTTAAAATCTAGTTAATCAAAAAAAAAAAAAATGTTACCTGGCCTGATATTTTCATTAAGATTAGATAAATTATACATCATGTTATTTTCACTTCCTATTCATGGTGAATTAATTGTGTTTATTATACTAAAATTTAATCGAAATAGCACCAGCAGTCCGTAAAACAATTAATCAATTGGTTAAAGTTGTCTTAAATCCATTTTCTGCAGGCGTAATTCTTCATTAATTTTCTAGAACCAAAAAAAGAAGAAGCATAAAGCTTTAAAAAACCTGCCCTATAACATATTCTCTACGATCATAGAATCTTTCATTCATAGCAAGAAGAAGAAGAAGAAGCATGGGACCCCCAGAAGAGAACAAGATTATGTTTTCATTTCAAGTTTTATTTCAGAATAAAATGTAAAATTGAACAGAACACACAGACACCATACTGAATCCCAAGCCTCCCTTAGAGTTGATGTCATGAGTTAGTCTCCATACATATGGCAATCTAAGAGAATTGTTGTAATAAAGAAAGTGCAGAGCAAAAATGTGGAAGAAGTCACAAACCAGCTGCTGGAGTAATCTCAGAAATTCTTTAACAGGCTTCTAGGAAACAGAGAGAACAATCAATGGTGACCTCTGCATCAGCAAGAAAGAGTTTTCGTGAGTTGCTTTCCCCCGTCTCTCCTTTGATATCAATAGCTAGCACTCCTCCACACATTATATACTAGATAATTTCGAGCTCTGAATATAAAAACCTTATATGTAAAGAAAAATATCTAGGTATAGTAGGTATAGTAGGTAATTTAGCCAATTACAACACTGATACAAAGGATAATCAACGAAGTAAATTTTTTATACTAAAAAAGAAAGGGAGAAATAGGAAGAAGATGCAAAACCAAAGCAATGAAGTAAACGCTTCAAGCTGTATCATATACTCAAGCGACTTTACCCCTCTTTACCCCGTCAAAATATGATTCTTCTATTCAAGAATAGTACTGATCAGACTCCCATCTCTTTCCCTCCTCTCTAAAGTTTCCAATCAGCTGATCTCAACGTACGTATTGCACTATGAAGGATCTTGTATATCTGGACCATGCCTTTAAGCATACAAGCCTTCAAGGAACGAGCAGAGACTAGCAGGAGATTATCAAGAGAAATACCTCTAGCTATTACGGGAAACTAAATGACTTGTATGGAATATATGCACAGGTGGGATCACTTCTTTAGCTTTTGGTTTCAAAGATTTGAATCACTTCGACTTCTATTCTCGTCTTAAATCTCCTGATCTGGCAAGCTTTAGCACTTTTGAGTAAAGAATAGATTAACGAACCTCTTGCAGCAATCTGGAATATGGTAGCTTGGTAGATACAGTTGAGAAGGAACGATATTTGATTGAAAATCCAAGCCGGCCCACTTCCTCTTTTTCCTTCCTTTTGTTTATGACGGATTGTGCATTTGCTTGCTCTGTAGCTTTTGGTAGATTGAAATGAAAAATAGAGTGATGTGTGCATGAAGTTAACTCTCAGATACGGGTGGTGAGACCAACGTTTTAAAGACAGTGCTGGGAAGGTGGTTGTTCGTTAAGCTTTCTTTAAGATGATACTGGAGTCATTTTTTTATTAAATAGTCGTTAGTTTAAATCTTGTAATA
>Ga0325411_1000331_pt1 | contig 48439 bp, 23 predicted proteins | sample PopdelMetagenome_13_FD_206181 | JGI IMG/M metagenome (GOLD analysis project Ga0325411, IMG submission 206181) | Populus deltoides microbial communities from Bellville, Georgia, United States - Xylem-PdIQD-R4 | ecosystem: Host-associated > Plants > Phyllosphere > Stem > Wood/Secondary xylem...
AAAAATTAAAAAATTATTATATTAATATATTTTTAAATAAAAAATATTTTAAAAAGTAATTATTATTATAACACTACCATAATCTCCATGTAAGTCAATTAATTATAAGTAGGAAGCAAGGAATGGTAAATGTACGTTCTTCTTTATGCTTCTTTTATTGGATTCTATTAAAAATTAAGTAAGATTTTGATAACGTGTTATTGTTTGTTTTTTAAAATATTTTTTATTTAAAAATATATTAAAATATTTTTTATTTTTTTAAATTAGTATATAAAAAATTCAAAAACATTAAAAATATTTTAATTTTTAAATAGAAAAGTTTTAAACTTTTTTAAAAAATTATTAAAACGCAAATATAAACAAGCTCTTAAATATTGTTCCGATGAAAAAGTCTTTCTCGCCTTGATTAGGATGATGTGGGCTGCTGCATCAATTTGTTTTGTTGCCTGCATTGCGCCAATTTTTTTTTTTTATCAGTATTATTAAATTTAATCCAACTAGTTGATTAGTCAACAAGTCCTTGATGTTTTAAATTATTAATTGATCAACTTGACGAGTTTACTTGTAACTCTCGATCAATTTAGTTAATATATTATTTAAATTGTTTTTACAATATATATTTTAAATCATATCATCTTAATATTTTTTTAAATATTAAAATAATTATTTTTAAATTGGCCCGTATGCGTTGTGATAAGTCAAGTTAATATGTTTAATCTATAATCTGAAACATAGATCTGGTCTGTTTTAATAACCTTTTTTTAACATTATTTTTTATTTAATTAAATAATAATAAAAACAGACACCCACAAATAAGACAACAAATAAAACTATGATGGAGAGATGTATTTTTTTCCCATCAAAATTGTGTTTTTACTCAAGTAATTTATTTTATATGACAATAAAACAATTTTTTTATTAGCAAAATAATTCATTGAATCAAAATATAAAAAAATTAAAAAATATATTCGAGAAATATATAATAATTTGTAAAAAAAAAAGTAAAAAATATATTTTTAATTAAAAACCTTTTTTTTATTCACACTTTTTTTTTTTCATGAAAACATGTTTTTTTATGAGAAGCATTTTTTAAGTAAAAACTTGTTCCGATCATTAAAGAAAGAAAGTTTCAATAAACAAATCACGAACATATCATATTTACGCATCCATATGTAAAGATATAAGAACAATGAATTTGAGAAAATTATATAAGAGATTTAAAAAAAAATTTAAAAATATATATATATTATTCCTATTCAATATTAATGAGAAAATTATTTTAAAAATTTTATATATGAAGCTAATACATAATTATCTATAAAGAAATCGATAACATCATCATATAAGCTTTAATCTTCTAAAAAATAATGACATAAATTTTTATTAGTGTCATAACTCATTTTTTACCCTCCTTGTTTTTCAAATATATTTACTAAAAAGATAAAAAAAATTAAATTATTTTTAATTCCATTTAGCTGATTTGTGGTTATTTCATATATATATGTTTTTATCCTTTCACGTATTGTAATCAAATTTTTATATGATTTTCAAAAATTAAAAGATTGATGGAAAAAAATTAAGTACTATGAAAAAGATTAGTGTGTGGAATGATAATCAAGAAATAAAAAAAAAGAACAAAATAAATATAAAACTTTACCCCCTCTCCAAGCAACTAATAAATAAGGAGATAAGGATAAAAATAATTAAAAGAAAGTGAAAAGAAGAAAATGGTAAAAGAGTGGAGAAGATATGAAGGAATAAAAGAGGAGATATATAAGCATAAAAATCATTAAAAGAAAGTAAAAGGAAGAAAATGGTAAAAAGATAATAATAAACTATAAAAAAAGTATAAGAGTAGGCTGCTAAAATAGTGAAAGGGTGGCAGAAATATAATTTTCAAAGAGAGAAAAAAGAAGAGAAAAAAAAATTAATCTAGAAAAGAAAAAAAAATATTCACAATCTATATCTCTCCCACTCATTACTAGATTTTGGAAGAAGAAAAAAGACACAAAAAACACACCAAAACCAACCTTTCTCGACCTCTCACCTGTCGAAGTCCAACCAAAAACACCACTGACAAAAATAAACCTTCTCTTCTTTATACCGTGATTAGCCCACTAAACTAAACACCTTACTAGCAATACTCATCAACACAAAAACCCAAAAAATCATTATTTCATTTTTTTAAAATCAAAACCACATCTATAACAAACACAATAACTCGAAGCCTCCCTTCCCCTTGCCATCAATAAGCTAGCCATTAGAAGACTCAATACACCAAACAACCCTCTAGTGATCAATACAATACAATCCTTTTTTTTTCCACTTCCAATTAACCGAACTACATACTTATTCTCTAGTTTATAAACAGTTACAAATCTAAAATGATTAGCCCCACATCTCTGCTTAAACTCCTATATTTTTTTTCATAGAAACAATCTTTAAACCACCATTTCAACCACTGATTACAACTTTTATTTTCTAGAAGAAACAATTAACCCACCTCCACCCAAAACAAGCTTTCATTTCTGCTAGTTTTTGCATGTTTAGTGATGGAGTGTGAAACACATACACCACAATCCTTCATTTTAGTTTATGCACTAGGGTATGATTCCTATATGCCACCACTACCCAATTCAGATTTAGTTGCTTTTGACCAACTCTAAAAGCTTCCAAAGATATTTTTGAATCCCTAACACAATTTATTGTTTATCTTGGATAAGTGTTAACATGTCATTGATTTTTGTGTGTATTATTATAAAATACTTAAAGTGTCGGGGTCCACACTATTATGTGACAACCCTGGTGCATAAAGTCGCAAGGAATTTATTTTTTAAAGTGGGAATCAATATCCAACAATAGAGTTGGATCAATGATTTGCAACATGTTTATTTGATGCATAATTGTTTGGTTTTATTGTAAATTCTATGGGTTAACTGTGTATACATTTTTCTTTCACTTTGAGAATGATTTAGTTTTGTTACATATTAAAGGTTTTATTATCATAAATCAACCTAGGATAAATGAACCATCATTGGGCATTATCCTTAGATATTGACTGAGTGGATAATGGAATTGCTTAGCACATGACTTTATTGTGTGCAAAATATTTTCAAACCATCATATTATTCCTTGGCAATTTGGCCATGTATTAATTGTTTTTACTATCCATAAATCAACTTAGAATAACTGAACTGTCATTAGGCATTATCCTTAGATGTTGTTGAATATATAATATAATCGCTTTATGCAAGATTTTATTTTCATTGTATGCAAAGTATTTTCAAGTTATCCTATTTTTCATTACAACTTATATTGTGTATTAACCATTTTTATTATCTATAAAATCAACCCAGGATAAATGAATCGTCAATGGGCATTGCTCTAGGATGTTGCCTAATAGGTAAAGAAACAATTAACACGTGACTTTTTATTTTTTAAATAAAAAATAGTAAGGTTTTTTTTTTTTTTTATGAATCTAAACCTTAAGCTCATCACTAAGTGCTCTCGACAATACTCTATCAAGCTATTATTCTCACTATCCAATTTATTGGCTTTAAGAAGTAGAGTGACCTATGATGACAATATTGTTTTTAAAAGTATAAATGTATATTTGTAAAAACATTAAAAAAATAATTATAAATATTGTTTGTAAATATTCAATTGTTCTTTAAATTTGAATTTTTCATCTTCATGTTTATATGTGATTTTTTTCTTTGTGTTGAGATACCTTTCTTTATAGGACAAGCAAATTTGGGTTGATCAATGCAATTTCACATAGGTCCATTTAGTGATGATCTTAAGGTCCATTTTAATCAATATAATCACGAATGAGCTTTTGCTATCAATTATTCACCGTCTTCTCAGGTCAAACATTTATATCTTAAAAGTGAGGATTATTTCAAATCACTATCTTAGATCATAATAGTCTCTTATCCATAATAACAAACACGCATATACTAGTTTAGACAAATTATTATCACGTAAGCACAATATATACCTTTTATCATTAAAAACAAATACAAAAAAGCTTACATAAGTAGGAAGTAAAGTGATGTAGAAGGAGGCAAAATAGGACATCAACAATATAGAAACACAGAGAAACATATAAGGTTTAATAAGAGAAAAGTATTACTTATGTAAACCTTAAATTTACAGTTTTATTCTCTGAAAATAAAATATATGATAGTTGTCTTCTCAAGAGGTTTACAAAACCTTTATATAGGTCAGAAAACTCTATCTCTACTAGAAAACAACTAGAAATCCAAAACTATAAAGGAAATAAAATATGAATCCAAATTAAAACATAAAATACATAAACAAAACTATGAAAAATAACAAAATTAGCTCAAATAACAACTTATGGGCCTAATTCTAGAAGATCCAATAATTTGATAAGTGATACAATGACTTCCCTTAATAAAACTTCTTATAGAATCACTGAAGCCTAAACTTGTATTATTGATTTATAAAAGCATATGCTAGGCCATCCATATAGTTTGTCTGGGTTATATCCCAATCTACTAGTGTTAGATCCTCACTCAAATGCTTAAAACCTTAAGTTTCTACAAGCCTGACTACACTATAAAGTGTGGTCATTATCTTTTCTATCACGTAACCAACTTGTTGTAACCCATTTAGAAAATACATAATAATAATAATAATAATAATAATAATAATAATAATAATAATAATAATAATATGTTAAAAAAACCCAAAAAATAATAACAGTGAAAAAAAGGATGCCAAAGCGCTCAAAAAATGGTTAAAAATTGGTTGAGAAGGTTAAAAAATACAAAGATTGAAATTTGACAGTATTTTGTTGACTAATGAGAGCCTTGTTGACAAAGAAAATTCAATTTGAGGAAGAAAAGTCCAAAATCAGATGTTTATGGACTCAATTAAGTTTTAGTGAAGGTTTAATTGAATTTATGGAGGGTTTCATTGCAAGAAAAATTAATTTTGGAGTTAATTTGGAATTTAATTGGAAGAAATTAAAGTTTTGGGGTCAAATTATAATTTTTGAGAGTTAGTTTGATCAAATCAAGGGCTTAATTGCATAAATATTGAAGTTTGATGGCCAATTAGGGACTTAATTGAAGAAATTCGAGACCAAGGACCAAAATGCAAAACGCGCGCAAATTCAAGGCCTAGTTTTGAATCTGACATGTTTGGGCGCCAATTCCCATTTAAATGAAACGACACGTTTTGGGAAAAACGATGTCGTTTCATACGTTTTTTTTTAAATGAAGCAAAAATGGTGCCGTTTTGAACGGCACCATATGTCTTCTTCTTCTCCTGGATGCCCGAGGTAGGGGAAGAAGAAGATTTTCTTCCCCATGTTTTCACCGACTTTCTTCTTCTAAAAAGCATCAAAAAGACACCGACACAAACCAACACTTTCCACTTGTTGGAGGGGCGGCAACACAGTGGCTGCCCTAGCCATGTCCCTCCCCTGTTTTTGCCTATAAAAACAGGGGGGCAGAACAAAAAGGGAGGACGAGAAAAAGGAGAAAAAATAGAAGAGAGAGGGCAGAGAAGAGAAGAGAAAGAAGAGAAAAGAGAGGGGGAAGGCTGAAAGAAAAAGAAGAAAAATGTAGCAGAGAAGAGAACGAAAAACAGAGGAGGGAGAGAGAGAAGAAAAACATCATCGCCGGCCACCACGAACCACTTGCGCCGCCGCCTGGAACCACCACTATCGCTAGCCATCACTGACGACCGAGGCTTTTCCAGGTAAACCCTCCGCCCCTTTGCTTTCGTTTCTTCCCTCAGCCATGTAGGACGTGCATGGTGCATGTCTCTATAGGCGAGGTGAAGCTGGTTACTCTGCTCATGCACAGTAACCAACTGATGTGGGTTGGGCTTAGCCGAGCCCATGGATCTTAGGTTGAGTTCGGTCCAGCCCAACAGTGGTGGGCCGGGTCCGGCCCATAAAAAAACATATGTTTAAAATTTTTGCGATTTCCCTGCGTGTATTGTTTTACACCATTTTGTTTAATCTCAGTCTGGTTTTTTTTGTCATTTCATAAAAATACAAATCCGGTATTAAAATACCCAGTTTTCGTCAAAACTTTCAAAAATACAAAGAAAAATTAAAAAAAAAGAAAAAATGTTTTTGTGCATACGGCCAAGTGTCTCAAAGTTAAAAAATCATATTGTGTTTTTCATACACCACAAAAACAATGTTTTAGCATGCATTTTGGCTTTAATAACCAGATAATTAAAGTCAAGAGAACATAGACCAAAATTTCAAAAACAACAAAAAAATTATTTTGTTTTGTTTTAATATCAGGGATTACGAATTTATACGTAAAACATATTCCTGATAAAGAAAAGGTATTTTCTTTTTGACGACATGGAACTGTTAGGTTTTTACCCGATAAGATAAGGATCTCCTTATAGAGGAGGGCTTTCTTGAACCATAAATAGACTGACAATTAGAAACCACAACAAGACTTTAGATTTTATCAGACAACAAAACAATGCAGCATACCTTAGGTAGGGCGTAGTTGGGGTGCTAATACCTTTCCTTTACACAACTAGTCTCCGTACCCGATCTCTGAGACCAGTTAGGGTTCCCAGTGACCATAATACTAGGTGGCGACTTTCAATCCATATTTTAATGATAAGAGACATTCTTGACTCTTTATATTTGCCAAATAGAGATAGACCATTACACCATTTCCCTTGAGAGTGGTGGACGATCGTCGCGACGCCACACACGTGCAACAAAATGATGACTCCACTGGGGACTTTGTGGACTAATCTTTGTTTTTGTCTGATCATTATGTTTTATTGTTTGGTTTGCATGTTTATAGTTAAAAGGCATTTTCTTTATTTATTTCGCGCTTTAACTTCTGTACATATCTGTTCATGCATTGTATAGAATTGTCTCATGCATCATGCTTTATTTTTTGGGAAGTACAAACAAGCCTATAAATTAGGTGGGGAATTAGCGATCTACCCTATAACTATTGCTCAGGGTTTAGATGCGTGAAACACCTAACTCATATCTGAGTGTCTGCTTGGTAATTATGGGCATACATGCCTTAACTATTCCTTGCAACGCCCCCACACTGTCTTTACGAAGATCGTCACTGGGTAGATATGAGACCCTTTTAAGACCAGGTAGAAAACCTACCCATGTTCACATAATGAATAGAACATGTCCTTAGGTTGTATGTGTTATCTTTATTTACGTCAGGGCAAACCCTTCTTGAAGCATCTTGAATTCAAGACTTGTGGGTGACACAATGACCATCACGCAGAAAATTTTCATCGCAGAGTTTGGGCAAGAATCAAGATTCTTGTTTTATCATGCAAGAGGTACGATCATATGTCACCCCTCGAAGGGTGAGTTCATCATATAGATTAAAGTGCATAACTTATTTCCATATAAATAACATGCATACATACCAGGTTGAAATATAGGTCCCTAAAAAGTCTACAACACTCGACTTCGAGCAAGAATCATGTAAGATGAAGAGCGTGCTCAACGTGATGCCTATTTTCAAGACAAGTTGGAGTCTCTGAAAACAAGTGTGGCTCACCTCACTAGCTTACTCGAGCAAACTCTAAGAAATACATCTGGTGAAGGTCCTTCTAACCGATCGGTCACTTTTAATCAGGCTCCTACTACAGTTCAACTTGAAGAAAGAATGAGCGAACATGGTCAAGAGCCTCAACAAAATCCAACTTTTGTGCAGTCAGCGACACCTGCACTAGCCCCGACAGTCATGGAGGCATTGACTAACGAGTCCCACAAGGCTAAGTCATCTGGTAGCATTGATCAAGCTAAGATAGAGGTGCTGGAAGCCAGACTCAAAGTCATTAAAAGGGTAGACTTATATGACCCGGTACGGGTAGCAGATATGTGTTTGGTCCCAAACATGGTTGTCCCAAAGAAGTTTTGTGTTCCTGAATTCATCAAATACAGTGGAACACAATGCCCCATGACTCACCTCAGGTCCTACTGTAATAAAATGACAGAAGTAGTACATGATGAAAAACTACTGATGTATTTTTTTCAAAACAGTTTAAATGGAGCAACTTTGAGTTGGTATATGAGATTGAACTACACAAAAATCCGGAGATGGAAAGATCTAATGGATGCTTTCGTCAAACAGTACAAGTACAACTTGGACATCACTCCTGACAGAACTAGCTTGTCCAATCTAGAGAAAAAGGACAGAAAGCATAAGGGAATATACTCAAAGATGACGACAATTAGCTGCTCAAATACATCCCCCACTTTTGGACAAAGAGATGGTCTCTTTATTTGCCAGCACACTCAAAGCACCGTATTACGAATATGTGATGGGTAGCTTGACCCAGCAATTCACTGATGTTGTGGTAGTGTGTGAACGCATAGAGCAAGGTGTCAAGAGTGGTAGAATTTCTACACCTACCGAGAAAAGAGGCTTCGAAAGAAAAGAGGTCCACCATGTTGAAGATGGCTACAGGGGTAGGAAAAACTCATCCCAAAACTACCACACTTCATCCCAAATTGCCAACATCAATAAACCAGAACCCCTTAACTTTCAAGCCAAAAGCCAAATTGGAAATTACCAAAGGGTTCAAGAACAATTACCTCCATTATCGCTACCCCTGAATGAGATGTACCAGAAGCTATTAAGCATCAGTCATATAGCTTTAGAACCTCTATCACCTGTGAAGCCACCTTATCCTAATTGGTACAAGCTAGAGCTCAATTGTGAATACCATGCTGGTATTATTGGGCATGGCATACATACCTGCAATGTTTTCAAGAGAACGCTTCTGCAATTAATCAAGGCCAGGTGGATGGAATTTGAAGACACTCCTAATGTGAACAAGAATTCTCTACCGAATCATGCTGGAAGCAGTGGATTAGAAAAACACTAGCAATGGAATGTTTGGGGAATCTGAAAGCATCAATGGTCCAGCATGGGTGCGGAAATGATAGCATGAATTTTGAAGAACTGAAATTTTGGTCATGGTGTTGTTCTACATCATCTTTGAGTTCACCGGTACAGAACATTTAGGGAGGAGGCTAACCTAGTAATAGATTCGCCAAAATAGAGGAATGAAGCCTGCCTTTTTATTGCTTTTTGTTTAATGCTTTTGAATAAGACTTTCTCTGTCAATGAGCTTTTATTGTGAAATAAGATCATGTGCTTTCCTGTGTTTATATCACACTCTTCTTTGTTGTTATTACATGTAAATAACATTTTGAGCACAACTTTTGCTCACAAAACTATAACACAAAGAATCCTTTGGTGTTTTCCTTTCTTCCAAAACCATACATAATCTCATATGTTTTCAAAGATATTTTTTGGGACCTCCAAAGTGAGTACAAAAACAAAAATCATGTTGGTATTTGTCCAAAACAAATGCATTATGGAAATTCAAGTGATTCCTTAGATAGGTAAACATATACCTAGAAAACTTGAAAGAAAAAGACAAAACAAAAACAAAGAAAACAGAAACCCCATGAGGTGACTCAAAAGTTGAGTTTTAGTTGACTGAATAAATCACTTGGCATATGCACATGAAAGCAAGACCTATCGATCCTCAATGCATGAGTTTGAGATGAGGAAAGACCATCTTTAATAAATCCTTTCACAAGGCTGAAATATATCCTTTGCATTCCCATTTTGAGCCTATTATATTTTTGAAAATAACCTTGGTTGGGATCACACCCCACACTAGGGGGGCAAATGCGAAAGAAGAAGAAGAAAAAAAACTCAATGATCAAAGTTGCCCTCGCAAAGTTAGGGCATGATAAAGAAAATCAAAAGGATCCAAACAATTTGAGCTTCTCACACAAACAACTGAGGTGATTATGCTCAACCAAACAAAAATGAAGAAAATAAAGAGAAAGAGCTCACTCCCGGCATTAGGGGGCATGACAAACCATTTTGGAAAGAAATTCCAAAGACAAAACGGTCAGGGAATAAGCACAAGTAATCCGTAGTCTTGAAATCCCTTAAACACCTTTTGAGCCTGTAAAATATCTTTTTCTTTGTAACCAATAGCCAAAGCCTACATTACGTACCTAATAAAGTCCTTTTAGATCAAAGGCAAACAATCTGGATCGGTCGACAGTGCTTTCTCGTGCGGGTCAATTCATTATTCATGCAAACAAAATAAATGCTTTAAACCGATTTGGTTCTCAATAACCCTCAAATTGACATTTAAACCTTTTGTGACCAACCAGATGTCACTTCATCTTTAACCCAAAAGCAAAATAAAAGCTTTCATCACTTCAATAAACTTGTCTATAGGAATTGCTTGAATTTTTTAGAACAAGCTTATTTTGAACCAATGTCAAAATGATTTTTGTGGTTGGAATAACTTGGAAGTTCCAAAAATTTTGCATGAAAACATTTCATTATACAAAAAACTCAAACTTACGTTCACATATCCTCACCCCAAAGTAAACCGAATTGAACACTTGGAGGGCATGATCAAGCTGGGGGCAATCAAAAACATATGATAGGGATGGCTCCACGATTCCTTTTCTAAGGAAAATGTCGGGCAAAATTGGCAACCTTTGAGATAAAGGGTGAAGGACAAAGATGAATGCTGGCATCAAACCCTTCCTAGAGGTCAAGATCATAAAATATGACTTGAGTAAGCAAGAATGAAAAAGCCATCGAAGTTTACTACCAACACTCCAACTTTTGAGAAAAGAAAGACACCATGAAGAAATGGGGGCTTATATTTCTCAGGTAAGTATACATGCATATCAATCATAATGCATTGCTTTCAACATTTCAACAAATTGTTAATCCATCATCAAACTCTTAGGTAGTGCATTTTTTAACCCTACCTTTTTTTCCTTTTGAGTGCGCCTTTGTGCCCTCACCTCCTTTTCAGTGCCCCTTTGAGCCCTCACCATTTGGGTAGTGCGTTTTCTAACCCTACCTTCTTCCGAGTGTGCCTTTGAGCCCTCACCCATTTTAGGTAGGTCACCCATTATAATTTGACCATTTCTTCATGTTTTTTTATCTGGGTTGGTCACCCATTACAATGAGACCATTCCTCCACCTGGGTAGGTCACCCATTACAACACGAACACTCTTCTTTTTTTTTTTTCATTTGGGTAGGTCACCCATTACAATTCGACCATTTTCCATGTTTTTTTTATCTGGGTAGGTCACCCATTACAAATGAGACCATTCCTCCACCTGGGTAGGTCACCCATTACAACACAACCACTCTTTCTTTTTTCCATTTGGGTAGGTTACCTATTACAACTCGACCATTCTCCATGTTTTTTTTTTATCTGGGTAGGTTACCCATTACAATGAGACCATTCCTTCACTTGGATAGGTCACCAATTACAACTCGACCCCTCTTTCTTTTTCCTATTTTTTAGGTAGGTCACCCATTACAATTCGACCCTTCTCCATGTTTTTATCTGGGTAGGTCACCCATTACAATGAGATCATTCCTCCATCTGGGTAGATCACCCATTACAATATGACCACTATTCCTTTTTTCCATTTGGGTAGGTCACTCATTACAATTTGACCATTCTCCATTTTGTTTTATCTGGGTAGGTCACCCATTACAACGAGACCATTCCTCCACCTGGGTAGGTCACCCATTACAACACGACCACTCTTCCTTTTTTCCATTTGGGTAGGTCACTCATTACACTTCGACCATTCTCCATGTTTTTTTATTTGGGTACCTCCACTTAGGTAGGTCATCAATTACAACACGACCACTCTTTTTTTTTCATCTAGGTAGGTCACCCATTACAATTCGATCACTTTGAGTGTGCTTAGGCAGGTCACCCATGAAAATAGTCCAGGGTAAGTGTGAGTGCGTGGGCAGGTCGCACGTGAAAATAGACCATCTTTCTTAAAAAAACAAAGGGTTTGAACACACAGGATTTTGGTTCTGGTTAAAGGGGATTCACGAAAGGAATCTCAGTTTAGCCCAACCACACAACATTTGGTTCTGGTTAAATGGGATTGGTGAAAGGAATCTCAATTTAGCCCAACCACACAACATTTGGTTCTGGTTAAAGGGGATTGACGAAAGGAATCTTAGTTTAGCCCAGCCACACAGGATTTTGGTTTTGGTTAAAGGGGATTGCCGAAACGAATCTCAGTTTAGCCCAACCACACATTATTTGGTTCTGGTTAAAGGGGAAAGGAATCTCAGTTTATCCCAATTACACAGGATTTTGGTTCTAGTCAAAGGGGATTGGCGAAAGGACTCTCAGTTTAGCCCAACCACACACAATTTTGGTTCTGGTTAAAGGGGATTGGCGAAAGGAATCTCAATTTAGCCCAATAACACAGGTTTTTTGGTTCTAGTTAAAGGGGATTGACGAAAAGAATCTTAGTTTAGCCCAACCACACAAGATTTTTGGTTCTGGTTAAAGGGGATTGGCGAAAGGAATCTCAGTTTAGCCCAACCACACATGTTTTTTGGTTCTGGTTAAAGGGGATCAGCGAAAGGGATCTCAATTTAGCCAAACCACACACAGGACTTTGGGTCCGGTTGAAGTTTCAGGTCAATCAAATTTTGAGAAGACCGGTTTTTGAAGACCATTTTTGTTTATCTTTACAACACTTACTACGCAAAATCTTTACTCCGTAAGCATTGTAAAGAGGGGGGCAACTGTTGTAACCTATTTTTGGGTCCCCACTCAAAAAAGAAGAAAATACAAAATAATAATAATAATAATAATAATAATAATAATAAATATATGTTCGAAAAAACCTAAAAAATAATAACAATGAAAAAAGGATGCCAAAGCGCTCAAAAAATGGTTAAAAATTGGTTGAGAAGGTTCAAAAATACAAAGATTGAAATTTGACAGTATTTTGTTGACTGATGAGAGCCCTGTTGACAAAGAAAATTCAATTTGAGGAAGAAAAGTCCAAAATCAGATGTTTATGGACTCAATTAAGTTTTAGTGAAGGTTTAATTGAATTTATGAAGGGTTTGATTGCAAGAAAAATTAATTTTGGAGTTAATTTGGGATTTAATTGGAAGAAATTAAAGTTTTGGGGTCAAATTATAATTTTTGAGAGTTAATTTGGTCAAATCAAGGGCTTAATTGCATAAATATTGAAGTTTGATAGCCAATTAGGAACTGAATTGAAGAAATTCGAGACCAAGGACCAAAAAGCAAAACGCTCGCAAATTCAAAGCCTAGTTTTGAATCTGACGCGTTTTGGCGCCAATTCCCATTTAAATGAAACCACACGTTTTGGGAAAAACGACGTCGTTTCATACGTTTTTTTTTTTAAGATAAAGCAAAAACAGTGTCATTTTGAACTGCACCATATGTCTTCTTCTTCCCCTAGACGGGCGAGGCAAGGGAAGAAGTAGATTTTCTTCCCCCAGCTTTCCCCGACTTTCTTCTTCTAAAAAGCATAAAAAAGAAGCCGGCATAACCCCACAGTTTCCATGTGTTGGAAGGGCCGTAGCATTGTGGCTGCCCCAGGCATGTCCCTCCCCTATTTTGCCTATAAAAACAGAAGGGGTAGAACAAAAAGGGAGGACGAGAAAAAACAGAAGAGAGAGGGCAGAGAAGAGAAGAGAAAAGAAAGGGGGAAGGCCGAAAGAAAAAAAAGGAAGCAGAGAAGAGAACGAAAAACAGAGGAGAGAGAGAGAGAAGAAAAACAACATCGCCAGCCACCGCGAACCACCTGCGCCTCCGCCTGGAACCACCGCCACTGCTAGCTGTCACTGACGACTGAGGCTTCTCCAGGTAGACCCTTCACCCCTTTGCTTTCGTCTCTTCCCTCACCATGCAGGACGTGTATGGTGCTCGTCTCTGCAGGCGAGGTGAAGCTGGTTACTATGCTTATGCATAGTAACCAGCTGATGTGGGCTACGTTGAGCCTAGCCCATGGATCTTGGGCCGAGTCCGGCCCAGCAAAAAAAATGTATGTTTAAATTTTTTGTGATTTTCCTGCGTGTATTGTTTTACACCGTTTTGTTTAATCTTAGTCATTTTTTTTTGTCATTTCATAAAAATACAAATCCGGTATTAAAATACCTGGTTTTCATCAAAACTTTCAAAAATACAAAGAAAAATTAAAAAAGAAAAAAGAAAAAATGTTTTTGTGCATACGGCCAAGTGTCTCAACGCTAAAAAATCATATTGTGTTTTTCATACACCAGAAAACAATGTTTTAGCATGCATTTTGGCTTTAATAACCAGTTTATTAAAGTTATCGCACCCGACATCACGACGGCTCTAAAATTAATTCTAGATTGTGAAAAAGAATAGATTATCTAGCATTTGGTTCTTTAAGGGGAAAAGGTCTTATTTGAGGAGTCGCCACCTAGTATTATGGTCACTAGGAACCCTAACTGGTCAATAGAGATTCTATGGCTTGGGATTGGTTACGTAAAAGGAAAGATATTATCACCCCTTAAACGTTCTGCCTGAGGCGGACTGTATTGTTGGTTTTGTCTTAAATTGCTAAATGTTTATTAGTTCATGCAATGATAATTTGCTTATAACATTCCTGACTCTGACGTCAGTGAATAAATAAAAATAAATTTATTTTTAAGCATGCACATATTTTTTTTTTATTTTTCTAGCTCAATAAAATAAAATACAACGAATAAATATAAATTTAAACCGGTATTTTTATTACTGACACTGGTGTCAGTGAATAAACCAATAAATTTACATTATTTTTATTCATGCATACACATTTTTTATTTATTTTTTATTTTTTCTATTTTTTTTATTTTTTTATTTTTTTATTTTTTTCTATATTTTTTTGGGGCTGGCCCCAGCTTAGCCCACATGGGCTGGGCTAGACCCAGCCCAGCCCAGCCCAGCCGGTCAGTGGCCCAAGCCAGTGACCGGTTGGTACATAAAGCACGCGTGAATTAAATCACGCGTGCATGTGCAAGTAAAGAGAGTGAATTAAAATGAAAAGCAGGGGATGTGAAGCCTACTTACCTGGTTCTGGAAACACCGAAGGCAGGGTGCAACGATGGTTATGGTCACGGTGGCTTTCCTTTGCTTAGGTTCTTCCCTTCTACTTGTCTCCTCCTGCCTTTTATGCTCACTGTTTTTTCTGCATTTTTTTCCTGTGTTCCTCTATTTTCTCAGTTCTTAAGATGAAGGAATTTAAAAGATGACGATGTCGGTTCTCTCGGGTGATTCTTCCTTTTCTGCTTGTTTTTTTTTTTTGTTTTCTTGCTCTGTTTTATTCTGTGTTATGCTTGAATTCTGGGACTTAACCAAAGCTGGGTTTAGTCCTCTGTTTCCTTCCTTTGGTGTTTGTTTTCTCCCCCCTGAGTCTACTTCATTTCCTCTGTTATGTCTCTGTACGTTTGGTGTGTTGAGCCTGTGCTCTAGGGAGAGGGGAAATTGGAATCCCCTAAGCTGGAGTTCTGAAGGAGGGCCAGCAATCTCTCCGGCCTGTTTCAACGTTTCTTCCTTTTCTATTTCTGCTTGTTTATTTCTGGTCCCCTCTATTCGTGGCTCTTTTTTTTTCTTTCGTTTCTGTGATCCCCCTCCTTTTCTGGGTTTATTTCTCTATTTTTATACCCCTCTGTGTTTTTTGTTTCTGTCTTCGGGTTCGGGTCCTTCCTCTATTCTGGGTCTCCTTTTCTCTTAGTTTTTTCCCTTTTCGATCGCTCACAGTTTTTCTTTCCCCCTTTGTGCATGGCCTTTCTCTAGCTTTTATAGAGCCAGAGAATGCCATGCGGTCACCTCCACATAATGAGGTGACCGACCATTTGCAGGAGTGATGAGGGAATGAGGATCGTGCAGTGTCCGTTTCTTGTTTGAAGAAGATGAACAGTGTCCCTTGAAACGGCGCTGTTTTGAGATGTGAAATGGCCATTTGCATTTTGGCCCTTGAATGTTTGAAAGTTTTACAACTAAGCCCCTAGTTAAATTATAATTGGACCCCTGCATTTTAGCACCATTTTCAAGCTAGTCCTTGGATTTTAAGTTTTGCAATTTAGACCCCAATTAAAACCCCAAACTTTGATATTTCTTCAATTAAGTCCATGATTTCATTAATTAAATTAATTCCAAGCCAATTAAGTCCAAAAACTTATCAATTCTCCAATTAAACCCTTGATTGGATTAATTAAATTAATTCCAAGCTCAATTAAGTCTCAAAACTAATCAATTCTCTAATTAAACCCTTAATTAGATTAATTAGATTAATTTCAAAGTTTAATTAAACCCCAAAACTTCCAATCATGTTGCCCTTAACCCAAATTTTAATTCATTCTTCATTTATTTTATTTTTACTTGTTTTTCATCATTATTTTTTTTATCATCATTTTTTATCCTTTTCAGTAAATAAAATAATAAAAATAAAAATAAAAATGGTCAAAATTTTGGTTATGACAAAAGTCAGGAGAACATTGGCCAAAATTTCAAAAACAACAAAAAATTTATTTTGTTTTGTTTTAATATCAGAGATTACGAATTTATACATAAAACGTATTCCCGATAAAAAAAAGGTATTTTCTTTTTGACAACATAGAATCGTTAGGTTTTTACCCGATAAGATAAGGATCTCCTTAGAGAGGAGGGGTTTTCTTGAACCATAGACAGACTGACAATTAGAAACCACAACACGACATTAGATTTTATTAGATAACAAAACAATGCAGCTTACCTTAGGTAGGGTGTAGTTGGGGTGCTAATACCTTCCCTTTACGGAACCAGTCTCCGTACCCGATCTCTGGGATTAGTTAGGGTTCCTAGTGACCAGAATATTAGGTGGCGACTCTCATTCCATATTTTACTGATAAGAGACAAGAATTCCTTGTCTTTTCATTTTTTCCTGATAGAGATAGACCATTAAACCATTTTCCTTGAGAGTGGTGGACGATAGTCGCGACACCGCACACATATGACACAACTACTTACCTAAAATCTTTGAAAGACTACTTAGTATTTCTTATTTCTCATAAAAAAGTTGGCAACTCTTTTTTTTTTATCCCTATCAATCCTTATAGTTCGTCGAGGTGTCCCTTGCAATAATTAGTAGCATGTTTCTTGAATAAAAAACAACAATAATTAAAATAAAGATTTTTAAAAAAACTTAATCATTTGAAATAAGTTGAAATAATGTGTCTAACCCCATCTTGTTATTAATTCTATCCCTTTATTATTTTCCAACTAGATGATTGTTATGCCACATATCTTTGGATAAATTAGAAATTAAAGGGTGCGAGGAGCATATCTATCATCTTCGATGATTATAGAAAATTGTCATCTTATAATCTTTAATCATTACATTTTTCTAGTATGATAAGCTCATGTCTATTCCTAATGGCTTAAATAAAAGATTGCATTCTCTTGTCCAATTAGAAAGAAATCTTCCAGTGTTTGATTTTGAGTTAATTTCATGAGGATTTCTTTTGTGGCCTCAACCAATTGAATGAATTATGGATCAATGGTTTCTTAAAGGTTTTGAGAGGCATTTCCAACGCTTGAGTGGATTCCAACAAGGCATAGGATGAAGGCCTCCTTGTTTTGCTTTGGCTTCAAGGTTTTTTGTCATTTTAATTCCAATCAACTATTTTATTCTAAGGTGATCTCACTTAGAATATCAGCAATAATAGCTTCATTTCCTTTTCTTCCCATATCAAATTTGTGTTGAAGATTAATCTAGATCTCTTCAGAGCACCTTCTATTTCTAGAATCTTCTCCACTATTCTACACGTTATTAATATTGAAGATCAATCTAGAATTTTCACATACTTTCCAAGCGATCTTGTTCTAGAAAATATCCATAAAGGTATATGCTAAATTTTACCCAGCTAACTCTAGAGTTTTTTTAGAAAAAGAATTTGGTCATACAAGAAGAAGAATCTAGACTTGTTTCACCGATATAACAAGCCAATAAATACTAGGGGCTAGTTTTGTTTTGGGTGTGTCCAACAAGAGAAAAAGAAGTATGGGTGTAGAAAAGAATGACATGTGTTTAAGTGTAATTAAAAAGAGAAAATGAGAGTGTGTTCCATAAAAGTGGGTGAGGAAAAAAAGATATATATTGAATGGTGTGAGAAATGTTATTAAAAAATTGTATTGTGTGTGATTGTGAAACATTGTTAATTATGTGTGTTGTACATGTATCACTAATTAATAAAAGTCTAGTGTGTTTTGTTTAGCTACCCTTATGTCCTAAAGATATAATAATTAGTATTAGAGTTATTATCTAGTATTCACACCTAACAATTGGTATTATAACCTGATGGTCTTAGAGCCTAATAGTCAAGGGACACGCGTCAGAGCTAGTGGTCAGGGACCATATTAGAATTGCTAGTGGAAGTGTATAATCAGGGATTATGAAGTTTATAGGTTAAGGGCCTATCAGAGTTTGCAGTTAGGGACCATCTTTCTATTTTGCCGATCATGGATCATAATTATTGAATAATTATTAAAGAAGGCTTTGCTTGTTTGCAGTTAGGGACTACAAAAGTATTTTTGGTCCAGGATCAAATTGTTTTACAAAATATTATAAAAGTATCAAGTATTCATGAATATTTTGATTGGCATCATTAATAAGTTGAACAACCATAACTATAACACATGGTCGACTTGTATACAATTTTACTTGGAAGGCCATCTCTTTGAGAAATCACCAAGGTAGTGATACCACACCACCTCAGAAAATAAATTATCACCACTAAATGATTATATTATCTACTCAACAACATCTAAGGATAATGCCTAGTGACTATTCAATTATCCTAGGTTGGTATATGGATAATAAAAACACAAATACATGGTCAAATTGCTAGGAAAAATATGATGGTTTGAAAATATTTTGCACATAATAAAGTTATGTGCGAAGTAAAATCATTATCCATTCGGTCAATATCTAAGGATAATGTCCAATGACAGTTCATTTATCCTGAGTTGATTTATGATAATAAAACCTTTAATATGCAACAAAACCAAATCATTCTCCAAGCAAAAGAAAAATATATACACAGTTAACCCATAAAATTTTCAATAAGACCCAACAATTTTGCATCGGATAAATCCGTTGCAAATCATCCTCCCAACCCTATAGTGAGATATTGATTCCATCCTTATTCCACTTTGAAAAATAAATTCCTCGCGACTTCATACACTAGGGTTGCCATACAATGGTGTGGACCCTAACACTTCAAGTATCTTTTCACAATACATATAAAAACCAATGACATGTTAAAGCTTGTCCAAGATAAATAATAAATTGTGTTAGGGATTAAAAAATACCTTTGAAAGCTACTGGAGTTGGAAAAAAATCAACTAGAACTAGATTGGGTAGCGATGGCATGTAGGAATCACGTCCTAGTGCATGGACTATGTTGAAGGATTGTGGTGCATGTGTTTTACACTCCAACACCAAACATGAAAAAATAGGCAGATATGAAAGCTTGTTTTGGGTGGAGGTGTTTTGGTTGTTTCTCTTAGAAAATAAAAGTTGTAATCAGTGGTTGAAATGGTGGTTTATAGGTTATTTATATGGAAAAAATATATTAGTTTCAGCAGATATGTGGGGTACTCACAATCAGGTATTATGATGTTCATAAGTCAGGGACTATCAAAGTTGGTGGTCACAGACCACGTTAAAGTTGCTAGCTGAAGTGCATGTGAAGTTCATAGGTTAGGGACCTATCAGAGCTTGCGGTCATAGACCATCATTCTATTTTTCCGATCAAGGATCGAAATTATTGAAGAATTATTAAAGAAGGCTTTGTTTGTTTGAAGTTGGGGACTACAAAAGTGTTTTTGGTCTGGGATTAAATTGCTTGATAGAATATTATAAAAGTATCAAGTAGTCATGGAAATTTTGATGGGCATCATTAAGAAGTTAAACAACCACAACTATAGCACATGGTTAACTTGGATACTATCTTACTTGGAATGGCATGATCTTTGGGAGATCACCAAGGTAGCAATACCAGACCACCTCATGAAACAAATGATCAATTACTAAAGAAATGAAAGGTTCAAACAGGAAAAACAATGTTTATTATTAAAGTTTCAATAGACGAAGATATGTTGGAACACATCAGGAATGCCACTACACCTAAAATTGATTGGGATACTTTTGTCACTTTGTTCTTTAATAAAAATGAAATTCTTCTACAAAATATTTAAAGAGAATTGATGCCAGTCAAACAAAATGACTTGATAATTAATCAAAATTTTACAAAAGTAAAATCCATTTGTTGTGAAATTTTTGAGTTAGATCCACGATCTAAGATAAGTGAAGATAGAATGAGAAGAATAATTATTCATAGTCTAAGACCTGAGTTTTGTGGTTTCACCACCATAATTAGAGGATGGATAGTTCAACCTTCTATTGAAGATTTAGAAAATTTATTAGCCAATTAGGAAACTCTAGTCAAACAAATGGGTGGAATTTCACTAAAAGAAGATGAAATGACTATCTTTAGTAATTACAGAAGAGATCGGCCAAGAGGTCAATACTTTATAAATTTGAAAGAAAACATAAAAGATGGTAATTCAATAAAGCAACAAGGTATCAGTCTAAGGCTAAGAATAGCTCATCAAAATAAAGGCAACTTACATAAAGAGTGATATGGTGGACCGATTCAATGCCATGATAAATGTTTCAATTACGGTAGACAAGGTCATTATACTTGAGACTGTGGTGTAAGGAAAAGAATATGGAAGGAAACATAGCATCATCATATAAGCTAACTTAGGAAATCGACAGTGAATAAGAATAGGACATTAAAACATCATATGCTTTAATGATATTAGTTGATAAAGGATTTTTACCATAATGTTCACCAAAAAGTATTGAATGGTTCAATATAGAGGTAATTGAAGAAGAAAATGAGTTATTATAAGTAAAAAAAATTGGTGGAAATTAATCCATTTGATTCAAAGATAATGAAGGGCTACATATGCCCCACTAGCAAGGAGTTGGAGGAAAAATGTCTTTTACAAATTGGTGAGAAATACGAAGCTCATGAAGAAATAATAACTATTATGGAAGATGCATTGAATTCTCAAGTCTTTGTCAAAGAAAAGCAAGAAATGAAGTCAATGATATGTGAGGAGGTGTCGAGAAGTATCGAGTGACAAGAAGTGACAAGAGAAGAATTTCTCACATTGAAGCATTGCGAGATAAGAAAGTTAGAAGAGTAACCTCATGATATTTGTAAATAGGAATATAAGGTTAAGGAACAACTAGAAAAGTTGATAGAAAAATACAAGGTTCTTCTATTAATTTAAGAGTTAATACAACAACACAAATTAGATTTTGATAAAACATTTGGTTTGGTGGCAAAGATTATCCACCTATATGATATTTGTAAATAGGAATATAAGGTTAAGGAACAACTAGAAAAGTTGATAGAAAAATACAAGGTTCTTCTATTAATTTAAGAGTTAATACAACAACACAAATTAGATTTTGATAAAACATTTGGTTTGGTGGCAAAGATTATCCACCTATATGTATCATGTTTACTGGTGGTAAACAAGTACTTGAAGCTTTGGTAGAGGAATGTGAGGAATGCTTTCCTACTTGAGAGAATGTCATGAAGGTTAAATGGGTGAAGAACTTTCCAAAAATGGATAAAATGAAAATGATTTGAAGATAAAAAAAATTAAAAAATCTAGATTAAAGTGAAGTGTTGAAGATCAATCAAGTATTTTTAGAGCACCTTCAATCTCTAGAATCTTCTCCAGTTTTTTTCATATTAGTAATATTATAGATCAATCCAAAATTTTCACAAGCTTTTTGATACGAACTAGCCCACCAACACAAATGATCAACTAGAGGTGCTAATTGGGTCAATCACCAGGTTAAGGGATATTAAGTTAAAAGAGGCACTGGATGAGATTTTTCAACATATTTGGGCCAAGGATGACTTCAAAGAGGCTATAACACATATGAGTCATCTTATAATCAACTTAATCCAAGTGTAAAAAGGACTCAATTCTTCCACAACACGGGTTTAGGGTTGACATCATGATGACAACCTTGTTTTGAACAATTAATCATAACATTACAAATATATTCTGGCAGAATATTTTAGGAGTTTCCATATTCTACAAAGAAACAAAGGAGCATGTGCTATTGAAAAGTATACATGCTTATTTAGGAGGTTAAAGTTGGTTTTAGGCTGATTTTTTCTAATGTATAATTTTACGCTAATAAGTATAATTTTAAATCTAACCATTAGATCAATCTAAAATTTACTTGAAGTTCTCGGAGATCATTTTTTATATTAAGATGAAATCTTAGAACAATCAGACATTAAAAAGGCCTTGTAAGAGGTCCATAAGCTATTGTGAGAGTATCACATTATTTTCCTACTTGATTTAAAATTATTTTTCTTATTTGGACTAGTATTGTTTTATTATTTTTTAAACTTGTTTAGAATATTTTTTTGCCTATTATAAATAGGATTATTTAGCCTGTATTAGGTTTTTTTTATAGGCTTTGATTTCAGAATAATATTGCTTGTGTGTGTGAAGTATTATCTCAGTCTTTGGTTCTCTAAATAACTTGTTCAATTTATTAAGAAATAACTATCTTCGTAATGTTTATCTTATACTTTTTGTTCATGGATTGGTATTTATTGGGTGGAGGTTCATTCCAATAGCATTAGTGCTTTGGTTTATGTAATCTCTACGTCACTCTCTTATCAAACCTGATTGTTTGCTTTTCTAGGATTTGTTGTTCTTGCATGTGGGTTACATAACCACATGACCATAAGGTTTGTATTATTTAGTATTAGAGCTTGACTTTATTTATTAGGTTATATTCTTTTGTATTTCTTTTTTGTTTTTCTTGTTCCGTGTGTTGAAACTCGTTATTTTCAATCTCCATCTATTCCTCTTAAGTTGCGCCAACAACTATCTTACAAAAAAAAGTATTTTTTTATTTCATTATTGTCACTACGTATATTAGTAACATAAAAAAAATCGTTTAAACAAAGACGTTATAGATTTTGTCGCAGAAACTAAAATAAGGTGAAATTGGATCAAACCACATCAAAATTACTTAAAAATTTATTTTCTTGTTATTTGGAGTCTAATCATACACACTGTGTATTGACACAAATCAAACATGTTTTGTATATTCCAGATTTAGGTTTAGTTTATACGAAGCAAGTTTGATTTGCATCAACCATTGAAACTTGCTTTACTACTATTGAAATTGATTTGGGCAATATAATAAAATGTTATTTGGGATATTTGAGTGTTAATCAAGTAATTTTTATAATATTTTCTTCTGATTTTTTTTTCATGTTTTAAAAAAATCCATATCTCGTATGAATTTGCTTGCTAGTCATGAAATTGTAATCATAGTCTTGTCTTTACTTGTTTTTATATATTTATTGCTTCTTTTTTACTTTTACAAATAAAAACTATGTTGCTCTTTTTTGTTGTGTTGATTTCAGTTCCGTAAAAGTAAAAAAGAAGGTGAGGCGAGAGAAAAAAAAAAGTATATCAAGAATATTAAAGTAAAACCTATTATTTATATGAAACATGAGAGGTGTAAGGATATTTTTGCTACTAAAAATTGTTTTGTAGATTTAAAATGTCTTAAGAAAAAAGAGATGCACCACTTTTTATGGAGAATATCAACCTAAAACTTCATATTCAAGGTCTAGTTGTTGAAGATTTTCAACTTAGTGCTTAGTAATATGCAAGAATTGTTGGATAGAGAAGAGATAAAATATAAAAATTATGATGGATAAAGAAATGGGGTTAATCAAAAGGGTAACCATGATAGGAGACCTATACAACATGTAAACCATAACTTGGATGATTTTAAAGATGAGGATGATGATATGGGAGATTATGATTTTGAGTATGTGATGGTATGTCATGGGGATAATTTTTAGCAGCTTAGGGGCTGAAGGGATGATGAGTTTAGATACAGAGGCCTATTCAACCATAGAAGGGATTTTCAAAACTATAGAAATCGTGAAGATGTGGAAATTCTTAGTTTTCTAGGTAAAAAAAATAATCCTACGGATTATTTGGAGTGAGAAAAGAAAGTGAATTGGATTTTTGATTGCTATAGTTATTTTGAGTAGAAAAAGGTGAAACTTGTGGTGATTGGATTTGTTGATTATATAATTATTTGGTAGAATCAAATTGTGACTTCTATGAGGAGCAATAAAGAGAGACCTATTGATACATGGGGTGATATAAAGGCTTTGATGATAAATCAATTTGTTTCTAATCATTATTATAGGGAGCTTTATCAAAAACTACATGGTTTGAGTTAAGGTTCTAAGTCTATGGAGGATTACCATAAAGAGATAAAGATAGTGATGATTCAGACTGATATAGTAATATAGACTTACAATATTATACGGAGTTGGAGGACATGGTTCATATAACAAGGAAGGTGGAGAGACAAATTAAGAAGAAGGGTAGCTCATGGCTATAATTCAATTTGGCTTCATCTTCCTCTAATTGAAGGCTGAATATGAAGAGAGAAAAGGGGCAAGAGAAAAGGGTTGCCCAATCTAAGCCCTTTGTGCTTGTTAAGGTCGAACCACCTTAAGGCTAGAAAAGAGACTCCAATGGATGCTAAAGGTAAACTCAAAACTCGGTGTACTCATAACTGTGATATAAAATGTTTTGATGTTCAGAGGTTGAAAACAATGTTTCTCAGTATCTAAATAAAAGATTTATGATTTTGAAAGACCATGGAGAGATAAAGTCTAAAAGTGATAGATATAATGATGATGAGGTGCCACCTTTGAAGGATTGTAGTGATGTCAAGATTCCATACCCGATTGAGGTGGAGGTCTTGGTTCCAAGGCATGAATTTAATGTGCAAGTTAAATCATTCAAATATCTCAAAATCCACTTGACTATTTCTTAATGTTGTTTTCTCGGATTACTCATGTTTATGCTTAAAGCTCCCACTGCATATACAATGTCTAGTTTTATACAGACCATGGCATATATGATTGTTGATACATTAAAGAACTTTACTCGTATACATCCTTGCATTTTTTTGTCTTTCATGATTGTTCCTTGGTTAGTCTGAAATGACTAGCCAAAAGTTGTTTATTGTTTGTAAAGCTCCTTTTTCAATTACTTTTCTTGTGAAAGCTTCAGGTAACTATTCCTTCTCTGATGATTCTCATATAAAGTATTTAATTTATTTTTTTTCTATCTTAGATCCTACAATGAGCATACATCTACATACAATAGTAAAATGATGTAAGAGTTGTCAAAATTCTTCACATGGCAGCAATGATTTACCTGTAGTCTTATGAATCCATTGTTGTACATAAAATTGTCAAACTTCTTATATCGTAGTCGACTCTAGGAGCTTGTTTCAAGCCATACAAGATTGTTTTTGAGTTTGCAAACTAGATTCTCCTTTCCCTTTACTGAGAATCCTCGTGATTGATTAATACAGATATCTTTCTTCAAATCTCCATGAAGGAAAGTAGTCTTCACATCTAAATGTTTAAGATGCAAATATTATATAGTTATAATTCCCAGTACAAATTTGATTGTTATTAGCTTCACCATTGAAGAAAAGATATGTGTAATTGATTCTTTCTTTCTGTCGAAATCCGTTCTTACCAAGTTTGACATTGAATCTTTTACTACCATCATATTCAGTCTTCACTTTTAAACCTACTTGTTGTGCAAAGCTTACTTTCTTGCAAGTAGTTTAGTTAGCTCCCTTGTTTGATTACCTAATAAATTAAGAACTAATCTCATCTGTCATATTCAACTCTCACTTACTTGACTCTTCATCTCGCAAGGCTTCATTAGAACTCTTTGGCTTGCTATTATCTATCAACAGGATTTATTTTAGTGATTTGAGAAACACTATTGACATCTAATAATCCAATAAGATCTCACAATTATTGCTGCTGTATATGGCTCCACTTGTGAATCAGTATTTTCTTTGTCAAGATCATTGTTATGCACAATCCTCTTCGCAGTATCATACACATCAACTACCTTGATTGCCTGTGCTCATAGTATAAACCTACTGGAATATGCAGCATCCTTGCCTTTGTACATCACCTTCTAATTGAAAATGACATTTTTACTTCTGATTATTTTTTGATTTTCTTCATTTCAAAATTGATATCCAAACTCATCGGTGTCATATCCAATAAATATACATTTTCTAGACTTTGGATTAAGCTTGCTTATGGCTTCAAAGTCTAGAAGATCATAAACAACATAACCAAATACTTTCAAATATGAAAGATTTACCTCCCTTCCTATCGAGACCTCTTCTAGAATTAAAAAATTCAAAGGAACAAAAGGTCCTCAATTGATCAAGTAGACTGTAGGTTAAACTATTTTAGTCTACAGGATTTGAGGTAAACCAAAATGAAATCTCATGCTTCTAAATCATTCATTGATGGTTCATTCATGCGCCCAGCAACACCATTATGTTGTTGTATGCTTGAAATGGTCTTCTCCATCAATATATTCATCTTTATTGTCTAACCTTGGACACTTTAGCTTTAGTTTTGTTTCAGTCTCCATAATAGCTTTTTATTTTTCAATGTAAAAAATAATTTTCAATAAATTTTAATTATAAAAAATAAATTTTAATCATAAAAATGAGTGGTCTCCACTTTAAATTTAGCGTCAGATATACCTATTAACCATGCCTTATTGAAACAAATTCTAACAACAAATACTTCTACATATATAGTCCTCCATCAAAACAAATAACCTGCGTGGGTGAAGCCACAACAATCTTCACCAGGTGGGTGAAGCCATCAAAGCAACTTCACAAGGGTCCTTCTGCTCTGCAAAGACTTGTATGATTTACTAATTCAATCACGAGCTTCAAGATTGGAAAGCTAATTGTTCACATATAGGGTTTCTGGAGCATCTAAAATAAGCATAAAAAATAACATTTTGATGCTCATTTGCATTCCAAGTACTGTACATTTTCTGAAGGAAAAGATTTTGCATTGAATAACACTTCAGAAATGAAGTTGGATTGGGATATTTTACTACACCCACTGGCAAGTTTCTTTATCATGGTTGCTCCTCCATCTGTGATTTCAAATCAGGAGCAGCATCACCGCTGTAGAAGGATTACATTTTACCTCCGTTGGGATTGCAGCCCAAACAAAAGAAGGTCAAAATTTATTTATTTTTATTTTAAATTTATTTTTTTATATTTATATATTATAATGTTGATATAAAAAATAAACTTTTAAAAAAATATTATTTTAATAAATTAAAAAAATATATTTTCAAAATCACTTTACCACACTTTTAAATACACTTTTCATACATATACATAGGCAGCAGAAAGGAAAAAAAATCTAAATCACTTTCCATATATAAAAAAGTGAAATATTTGAATATTTAATGCATCATTAATAAAAAAAATAAAATACTTATAAAGCTAAAATCACCTTTCCTGTATAGAAAGATCGAATTTCCTTTTCTATTCTTATAAAATATGTCGAGAAGCCTTTCCTATACAAATGTACTAGAATTTCCTGTTTATACGTATTTAATATTCAATAGTTTATTTCTCTTATAGTACTTTCCTGATTAGAGGCTCAACTAGGGGGAGGCAAGCAGGATCCGGCTTCTGCAAAACATTTAATTTATTTTTTATTTAGTATTTAAATATGGAATAGTATAATATTTTTTTTATTTTAAATAAATAAACTTTTTAATTATTTTATTATATTAATTTTGATCTCCCCTATTAAATATCACCGGCTCCTCCCCTATTCCTAATGATTACGGTCAAGTATAAATATATCATTGAGGGTAGGAGTTGTTTTGCAAGCTTGTTTTTCTCTACTGCATTGGTAAGGGTAGGTTCAATTGTCAAATCTTTTTCTGCTAATATTTTGGCTCAGCTATTCTCTCCTCCTCTTAATATTTAGCAAACTTGAATGCATGCAATTTATGATTAATATCTCTTTTCTATGTTATGAATCCACTTTGATAACGATTCTTGTTCTTTAATTACTTAGTTTTTATTCTAAAAAGAGAGAGAATGTTTTTCTCTCTTCAATGTTCCAATTGTTCTATCACCTCTCCAGCTAAATAACCTTTTTTTTCTTGGTTTGCCAGCAGGACCCTCCACCACCACAACAAAGAAGATGAACATTGTAATTGGTATTGTAATTGGAACAGCTATGATCGTGGTTACCATACTTCTGTTCTGGCTGTGCCGGCCCTTCCTTGAAGAACCCAAGGAAACAACAAAGAAAATAGCAGAAAGTGTTAAGGATCTCACGGCTCAAGACTCACCAGTATAACCATCGAAGGGACACCATGGCCAGCTTAGTGCCTCTTATCTCGTGGATTCATAGCACTAATAGATCATAATTAATTATTATTTTTAATATTTAGTTGCAATGGCATTACTATTGTTTAAGTTGTGACTATGAAGCTTTTGTTTGATTCCTTAATTTTTATTAAGATATTGGTGTTTTTTTTTATATATATTTAGTTGATTATTTTTGTTTGAGTGTTTTATTTCAATTATTTATCCACAATAAGGTTGTGGCTAAAGGACAGCCATTAATGATTACTTTTTGTTCCTAATTTTTTTTGGATCTTTATATTTTATTTATATCAATTAATTACTCTGATGAAGGAATTGTTGGTAAAGCATTAATATATCATTAAAACCTGCTGATTTTAATACAAAAACATGAATGAATAGCAGAATAATGGCTGGATTTCCACTCCAAAAAGATTATACAAAAACATGAATGAATAGCAGAATAATATATCATCAATGAAGGAATTGCCTCGATCCCAAGAGTACCCATTGGCTATCTACGTACTTTGTAAACTATCATCAAACACCATAAACCCTAACATTTACATCTACGTAATAGATGATTTTTCATCAGATGGCATAATCAACAAATTGTTAGCCAGCATTAAATCAAATTGCAGATAAGCCATTCAAGGAGGGGGAAAATTCTGACATAAAGAATTTCTAGTAGTCTTCATTACTCATATTAGACAACCAGGTTTTTCTTATAAAATTTGTCGATTCACAAAAAAATAAAATCAAATAATAGAGCCATATATCTTGCTTTCCGTAGGTGAATTAAAATGGGTAAAGAGATATAAACTTGACCAAACATGACCACTCTCTCGACTTTAAACTAAACTGATCTGAATGAAACAGCAAACAAGAACTTTACATAAATTCCTTGATGTGATCAAAGCAACACTAAAAAATTCATTAGAGATTTTAGTTGGTCTAGTGACAAGATTTTAGTTGGCTGTGTCGGCCCTTCCTTGAAGAACCCAAGGAAACAACAAAGAAGATAGCAGAAGGTGTTAAGGATCTCACGGCTCAAGACTCACCAGTGTAACCATCGAAGGGACATCAAGGCCAGCTTAGTGCCTCTTATCTCGTGGATTCATAGCACTAATAAGTCATAATTAATTATTATCTTTAATATTTAGTTGCAATGACATCGTTATTGTTTAAGTTGTGACTATGAAGCTTTTGTTTGATTCCTTAATTTTCATTAAGATATTGGTGTTTTTTTTATATATATATTTAGTTCAGAGTATGATTATTTTTGTTTGAGCATTTTATTTCAATTATTTATCCACAATAAGGTTGTGGCTAAAGGAAAGCCATTAATGATTACTTTTTGGCTAAAGAAAAAATTTCTTGGTTCCTAATTTTTTTTGGATCTTTATATTTTATTTATATCAATCAATTACTCTGATGAAGGAATTGTTGGTAAAGCATTAATATATCATTAAAACCTGCTGATTTTAATACAAAAACATGAATGAATAGCAGAATAATGGCTGGATTTCCACTCCAAAAAGATTATACGTACTTTGTAAACTATCCAAAAAGATTTCCACTCCAAAAAGATTATACAAAAACATGAATGAATAGCAGAATAATATATCATCAATGAAGGAATTGCCTCGATCCCAAGAGTACCCATTGGCTATCTACGTACTTTGTAAACTATCATCAAACACCATAAACCCTAACATTTACATCTACGTAATAGATGATTTTTCATCAGGATTGCATAATCAACAAATTGTTAGCCAGCATTAAATCAAATTGCAGATAAGCCATTCAAGGAGGGGGAAAAATTCTGAAATAAAGAATTTCTAGTAGTCTTCATTACTCATATTAGACAACCAGGTTTTTCTTACAAAATTTGTCAATTTACAAAAAAATAAAATCAAATAATAGAGCCATACATCTTGCTTTCCGTAGGTGAATTAAAATGGGTAAAGAGATATAAACTTGACCAAACATGACCACTCTCTCGATTTGGAACTAAACTGGTCTGAATAAAGCAGCAACTAAGAACCTTCCATAAATTTCTTGATGTGATCCAAGCAACACTAAAAAATTCATTAGAGATTTTAGTTGGTCTAGTTACAAGATTTAAAGTTAAGAGGTTCAAAGAGATTTTATTGGACTTCTTCAAGATATATATACTAAAGTAGACTTCAAAAAGATATTAAATAATGAAAAACAATTATTAATTAATTTAATTTACGTTCAAGAAGGGCTTGTTGATAGGCATTCATTCATTATAAAAAGATTCAAATTTGCCAATTTTGATATTCTCTATTGTTTAGGTCATAAACATAAGAAATTTTAATGTAATTTCAGTTACATTGAAAGTAGATATCCGTAGATTTCCCGTGATATATAACACATTTTCTAATTCATTAAGACGAGAGATAACATGTATTTTAATTTGAGCTTCGATTCTCCCAGCAGATTACAAAAACGACTTTAGTTTTATTTAAATTAATTAGGCTATTATTTTATTTATCTTTTAGTTATTATTATGTCTTTTAAAAATATTAGGGCTTTTATTTAAATTTAAGTTGATTGGATTATTATTATTATTATTATTATTATTATTATTATTATTATTATTATTATTATTATTATTAGGTTTATCCATATCCATTAGGGATATCTTATTAGATTTAGGATTCTTTCAAGTATAAATACTTTTTTATAGAGACTTTTATTAGAGGTTAGATTATTTTTAATAAAAAAAAATCAATATTCTTGCTATCTTTTGTGTAGATGGATGAGTGCTTTTCATATTAAATTCCTGATTAAATTCGCAAATTATTCAAAGGATTGATCAATTTTGTTGTGATTTTATACTACTTGTTCGCGTCTATTTATAAACGTAGGGTTGAGGTGATCATTGCGAATAATTTTGGTTCTCCAAAGTAGATTCTTATTGAGTCAAGTTGTAAACATTCAAATATAATTTTAACATATCTTATAAGAAGTCTGCATTACTCCCGCTTCTTCGTTTTGAATCCAAAATCATCATAATAAACATCCAAATAAAAAGTGATTTAAATACAACTAGCAGCTAATCCTCTAATGGTTTATAGTAACTTGGACTACATAGCATCACTATCTATGTAATGCAAATAATCAACCCTTCATCCAACATGATGCTTTTTTATGGAAAAGTGTTAAAAGCATAGTAACTTTTGTAAGTATGCAAAAACATAAATAATAACAAGAATGCTTTCAAAACAAAAAATTAATAATAGAACTCTAGAATATATACCAAGCAAATATTGAAATTTGTAATTGATATAAAAAAAAATCTAGCATGGATATTAATAATAAAAATTAATTATTTTTAAATTAAAACAACAAGAGTATTTACTTTTTAAAGCACTTTAAATTAATGAATCTTAAAATACTTTAAAACTTTATTGATCTTCACTTGTACAGTTAGAATATTTGCAATATGCCTCCCAAGATTCCAACGACACCACTTTAATTAGATGCACTTCTAAAATAAGACCTTTAAACTAAAGATTATGTAACTCAAATAATTATCTAAATAAGATGAACCTAGGCTCTCAGAGCATAAAAAGAAGAATTATAAATACTAAAAATAAAGTGAGAAAAAGTGTGGAGAAATCTTAAAAATTCAAGTTAAAAACTTTTTCTTCGTCACCCTTTCTTTATAGTGAATTTTGAAAGTTAAAATGTTGAATATATAATTAATAAGAATTAATCCCCATCATTATTAACATTTGATTAACCGTTATAAATTAAAAATTAATTTTAGAAAAACCAAAAGTTATTTAAGTAAAAAAACCAAAAGTTTTTTAAAAGTAATTTCTCATTCACCAATAAATTATTTAATTAACCTTCACCGTGATTATCTACGTAGATGAAGCTTAACTCTTCCAAATAAAGTTTAATTATTCGCTATATCTCGTTAAGTTCTACAAAGACCCGTGGGATATGCAAATGCAATCCTTATCAACACTTCACAGCAACATTTGGACTTCAAACTGGGAAGCTACTAGTTCATATACAGGCCTTTCAAAGTATCTAAAATATGCATAAAAACTAATAGATCCTATTCTTCACCTTTTCCAATTAATTCTATCCCCGTCGTCATTGTGACCAGAAAGTTCTCTCTTCTTTCAGAACATATGAAGCAATTTCTTCAACTCTAGAAGCTGTAGTGCCATATTGTTTGGCCTGACAGACTAGAATGGTAAAGAACATAAAAGAAGGTTCTGACTTTTTACAAAAGAAGAAAAAATCATTGTTCCTGTAATGTGTGTATATAAAAAAATACAAACACTACCAGAAAATTGAAAAGAAAAACAAAATTACTGATACAAAATATTTTATCGTTATTTATCGATAAAATTTTTTTTATGGAAACTGCAACTGAATATAAAAATTTCATTTGAAATTTCATCGGTATTTTTAACGTGTAAAATTACCAACGAAATTACTTATAGAATGTTAGTCGATGATTTGAAAAGGAATTAAAACCTAACAATTCTCTCTTCCCCTCCTATTTCTTCTTCTTCTTCTTCTTCAATTTAGTTAGGTAAAGATTTATTCATGTCTAGGATGAAATGCAACAACAATTTTTAAAGACGTTTTTTTCCTTCTCAATAAACAAACTCTTTTAAAAGACAAACCACCAGCTTCACTAAAAAAATCAAGAGAAATATTTTATTAGTATTGGGATAAGTATAAAGACTTGCTTAATAATTGTCTTCATCATGGTTTTGAAACCTGGAAATTAGCTTTACACTTCTACGAATGTTTAACACCTAAAAATAAGCAAATTATGCAATTGATGTGCAACGAAACTTTTAAAGATAAAGATCCTAATGAAGCAATAAAGTACCTAGAATTGTTAGCTAAAATGCCTAAAATTAGGACACTACAAACACTTATGAGGCATTAAGTAAAACCCAACCTCATAGATCAAGTAGATGTATGTACAATCTTAGGAAAGATCATGACCTTTAAAATTAACAGTTAAAACCATCTCATCAAACTCTTTTGGTGGTGAGCTATGTCCACAATGGAGTGATGGTGAGTCTCAAGTGTTTTTTCTTTCTTTTCCTTTCGGGTATGATATCGATGGCTTATTTTTTTGGTTAATTATTGCCAAATGTTGTTCTTTTTTACAGTTCGTTTGCTATCACTACCTGTGGTCTAAATCAAATTATTGAATCACTCGATCTTATTTGATGCAGTCAAGTTATGATTATCGGGTTTTTCTTGCTTTTTTTTAAAAAACACTATCATTATTTGAGCGTCCATTTTGCACATTAAAAAAAAATGGACAACCTGCACATAGCTTATGTCACCAATCTAGTTATTAGCTACGACTTGTATTTATATCACTTCTTATTTGAATGTTCATTGTGATGATTTTGTATTCAAAATAGTTAGAGGGAATTCATTTATGGTTCTTGTTTGCTGCTTCATTCAGACCAGTTTAGTGTCAAGTCGAGAGTGTAGTCATGTTTGGTCATGATAGTGAGATATTATATCTCTGTACTTGTTTTAATTCAACTGTGAAAAGCAAGATGTATGGCTCTAACTTTATTCTTTTTATTTGATCTTTTTTTATGGATCAACAAATTTTGTAAGAAAAACCTGATTTTCTAATCTGAGTAATGTCTTATACTAGAAATTCTTTATGTCAGAATGTTTTTTTTCTTTCCTTGAATAGCCTATCTACAATTTGATTTAATGCTTACTGATAATTTATTGATATTGCAATCCTAATGAAAATCATTTGTTATGTATATGTAAATGTTATGGCCTATCTGCATAATATGTGGGTGTTTTTTTCTTCACCTACTAACAAAATGTGTATTAGGTTTCCTACTTAAAACTTGTTGCTGGGTATGCCTTCTCATCTGACATATCTCGTGAATTGTCACATATATATGCATTATTTGATATTAAACTTACCTGTCAGTAGGATAGGAAAGAAAGCTACTGCATGAGATTTATAATATATTTAAACAAATTTGATATGAAAATTAACTTGATTCAATGCAAAAGTTCTGATGAAAATTTATGGAAACAAAGAAAAGCTCCATCGTCACAACTTAAACAGCAATGACTCCATTACAACTAAATATTCAAGATATTAATTAACTAGGACCTATTAGTGCTTTGTATCCATGGGATGAGAGACACTAAGCTAGTGATGGTATCCCTTCGATGGTTACACTGGTGGGTCTTGAGCCGTAAGATCCTTAACACCTTCTGTTATCTTCTTTGCTGCTTCCTTAAGTTCATTAACGATGCATCGGCACATCCAGAATAGAAGTGTGGAAACCAGGATTATAGCAACTGAGATTAAGATACTAACATCATGTCCATCTTTGTTGTTCGGTTTTCAAGCTGGAGGTTCTGCTTGCAAAGTATCAAAAAAGAAAAAAGAAAGAAAAAAGGAGCTTGTTAGCTAAATATAGGTGATAGAAAAAGAGAAAACACTTGACAAAAGAAAAGTTGTGTTTCTTTCATGAATAAAGATTTAAGAGTTAAAGAAGAACAGCAAGCAAAAAGAGTTGAGCCGAAAATTTAGTAGATAAAAAGCAAACAAAATCTACCCTTAACAATGTTGTAGATGATTCAGACTTTATCAATAATGTAAAATTTTTTCAAGAAAGTCTAACCTTCAAAGCTATATTTATACTTAACCACGGTTTATAGGCTGGTATGATATAGGAAATAAATTAATTAATAATAAATGCATTTATACAGGAAGTTTTAATACTTGAAGATTTCATATAAAAGGAGTCACGTACAAAGTAGTATAAGAGATTTTACCTTTAATAAGAATATAACAGGAAATTGAACCTTTTTATACAGGAAAGTTATTTTAGCTTTATATTTTCCTTTTTATACAGGAAAGGTGTTTTCTTTTTCTTTTTCTTTTTCTTTTTCTTTTTCTTTTAAAAAAAGAAAAATCGGAACCTTCTTCATGATAGCTGCCATTCTAGTCAATCAGACCGAATGACATAGCATGTTTGCAGAGTTGAAGAAATTGCTTCATGATCTTAAGGAAGAGGGAACCTTGCTTCATGATCTTACAGTTTGCAGAGTTTGCAGAGCTTTTGACATTGAAATCAGTGAGGATAATACAAGCAAAAGGTTCATCTTAATTGTATGATAGAGTCGTTTCTGATGATATGTTTTGCATTTGTTTAGTCATGATGCTAGATTGTTTTTTGTTGACAGGACTCCTGGATACCATAGCTGAACTCAAGTGCGCCCGAAAGAGGGTTCTTTTCTTTCCTTGGAGATTTTCAGTATTGTGGTTTATGGGATTTTGTACGCCTACTTGCCAATTTAATCAAAACATCTGCAAAGTTGCTTTGCGTCTCCGTTTGACATTGTGCTAAGGTGTGGTTGAAGATTGTTTTAGATTGATCATAAAAAAATTGTTTAGTTTTCACTGTTTAAATCTGCTTTTTATCTTAAATTCTAGTAAAAGCTTAGGTTTGAGAAAAGCTATGGTTTGTAACTTTTCTTGAACCTACTTTTCTCAAACCATAACTACAGAAACTACAACAATACCAAACACACAACCATCACCTACACAATTTATCATGGTGAAGGTTACTATGCGTTCACCACTTTTATGTGGAGAAGTGTCCTGTCTATGGAGGGTTGTGTAGAAATTAATATCTGTATTAGATGGAAAGTGACGTTATGATGTTCAAGGAACTAAAAACCAATGGAGGATTAGCAATTCTACTTGCATTGAAAGCACTTGTTATTTGGATGTTCACTGTGATGATTTTGGATTGAAACAGGCACAAGGCATATCCATGTAAGGTTCTTGCTTGCTGCTTCATTCAGACCATTTTAGTGTCAAGTCGAGAGGGTTATCATGTTTGGTCACGGTAGTGAGCTCTTACATCTTGTTGCTCGTTTCAATTCATCTGTGAAAAGCAAGCCGTATGGCTCTAGCTTTCTTGTTGTTCGATGCATCCTTGGTTACGGTGATGCACCAATTTGTTGATCGACAAATAATATTGTAAGACAAGCCTGAATGTTTAATAAATCCGAGTAAATATTGAGCATTGTTGTTAATTGTAGCAGGTGGTTAGAAGCAAAAAAAGTTGGCATGGGCTCCTTGCTTTGTTATTGTTGGCTTGGGATCAATTATCTCAAGATTAAGCTCATCTCAAAATTTTAAGTAATAGCATTGAATGGACAAGCAAACCTAAAAATTGAACACATGGATCCAACAATAGCGAAACCAAGTAGTGCTTATGCTCTTTTTTTTTTCTTGAGGTCAGAATGATAAAGATTACTGTAAGTAAACATTAATGGGTAAAGATTACATGAAATTCATGAGGTCATAATGTTTTCTTTTTTTTTTTTTTTGGAATTGAAATCGATCCATAAATTAATAGTGTTTAGTTATTGTTTTGAGACAGAAAAAATAGTAACATATGAGACAGAGAGAGAATGAGACGAGGAAGATGAAGTTGTGTTTTTTTTTTTTTTTTTTTGAAAGAAGCTGATATAATTAATCAAACATAAGCTTGTTCTGTCATCACATGAGATCTTAACATAAAAGCACACAGGGAGATAAGCTGAAACAATAAGCTGTCTGAACCGGAGATTCCCAAACTCCATGAAATGCTATGAAACATCAGAGTCTGCTATGAAAATTGTAAGAACAGGACAATGGACAGACAAACTCGGATCGCCTCTGCTGAGATGATCCTCCCCAAAAAACAGATTATTCTATCACACCAATCAGGGTCGTTTCTTACCACCCTTCATCTTCTGGACGTGAACAAGCATTTTGCAGGGCAACTCGCGCGAAGGATTATGATTAGATACTATTCATGGCATAAATTCTGTAGCGATTACATTTCTGATCCTTCCCTCCAGAAGCCAGATGACTACACATAGAAACAGTAACTTGAATTTTGCAAGCAAAAACTAACTGAGCCGGATCCCTGCCTGATAAACTTATCACTGCCCCAAGAACCTCAAAACTGCTATAGAGTACCCGCAGATCATCTAACTGATTCAGAGCCGAGCAACAAAATCAGATGTTCTGTGTACTCCCTATTTAGCTAGGTGGTCTGCCATGTGATTACTCTAACAAAAAGAGTGAAAGAAGGTGATTGAACCAAAACATGAAGCTAGTCTCTTAGCTGAGGAGAATAGTTTATGATGAAGCCAAGGCCTATTATGAGGATTATTCATCCAGCTAATGACAGCCAGATTCAATAATAATATTTTTATGATGCAGGAGGCAATTAGAGGCTGATAGTTCTATAACTTTGACAATCATTCTCAGCTCTGCTACATTGGAGTCTAAAATCCCAACCTACAGAGAGAAAATATCAAAAAGAATTTCATTGTGATTCTGCAAAACACCACTTATACCTGAGGGGCCAGGCTTTCCGAGAGAGGATCCGTCCACATTCCATTTGAAGCTATTAGCCGTAGGGGGAGACCACATAGCACTAGTCCTTAGTTTTTGCGTATTAGTCCATCGAATCAGTCCTTCTGCAGATCTGAAATCAAGGAAGGGAAATTAGGGTCTGTAGCCTTTATCCATAAACAAAGCCGTGTAATAATAAGGAAGAACAAAGTATCATAGTCCAGGATCTTCTTCTTAAAGATCACATCATTATGGAGAAGCCAAAGAGACCAAGCCACTGAGAAGAACAACATCAACCATACTTTTTTCTTAAATTTGCCATAGACCAAAAAGTCCCACTAAGAGAAAAAGGTTGCCAAGTTCTTTGGGCAACACCACGCTAAACCCCACCAAATGATCCAATGCTTGTGGCAATGGATAAGGATATGATCAACCAATTCTTCCTCAGCTAAGCATATAGGGCAGTTAGCAACTGAGGTATCCAAAATGCCTCTTCTGACCAACATGCTATGGGTGTTGATTTTGTTGATGATAGCCATCTAGCAAAAGACCTTGACTCTATGGGGGACGATTCCTCTCCAAATCTCAGTAAAGGAGAAAATAGTGTCCATTGAGGGATTGGGATTGAGCCCGCAGAGAGACTTAACCGAGAATCTGCCTGTAGTGTTGTCTTTCTAGACAAGTCTATCCTTTGCTTCTTTGTCCAATTGCACTCTCGAGAGAATAGTATTCATTTGTTCTAGTAGACCAGTATTTCTTCCTCGCAAAGGTCTAGTCCAGGAGAATAACCAACACCATGCATGACCATCCCACATTCCTATTTTATCAAGGCTTGCTTCTTTATCATTGGATAACCGGAATAGTGCAGGAAACTATTCTGCCAAATTGCCATTATTTGTCCAATCATCAAGCCAAAACTTAATCCTCTTTCCATTGTCAACTAACATCACAGATTGATGATTCACAATATCCTGCAGCCTATTATCTTTAACATAATGATTAACAATACAAGACCATGTACTTTCAATGCTTGAGAGATGATCTTGCGGAATTATTGTAGAGTATTTAGTATTGTATATGCTTTTAATCACATCCTTCCACATGCTCGACTCCTTCGAGCCAAACCTCTATAGTCATTTGAAGAGCAGAGCTTTGTTTTTATTCCTTAGAGATCCAATCCCAAGACCACCAAAGACCAGCTAACATTGCATAATTTCTTGCCTTTCTCTTTTCCAAACCACAAGAAGGATATGAACTTCTTTTCAATTGATGTTGCTACCACCGCAGGCATAAGGAACAGAGAGAGAAAGTAGATGGGAAAATTACTTAGGACATATTTAATTAAGCACAATCTGCCCCTTATGGATAAGAGCTTGCCTTTCCACGAAGCTAACCTAGAGCTGATATTATGAATAATAGGATTCCACATCAAAGATCTACACGAGTTTGCACCAATGGGGAGGCCAAGATATTTGAAAGGGAGGTGCTCTTGCTTACATCGAATAATCCGGGCAGTATAGTCACAGACGTGATCTTCTATACCCACACCAAAGATACTGCTTTTGGAAAAGTGCACTTTCAGACCTAACAATAGTTCGAAGCACAAGAGGATGTGCTTAATATTCTGCATGCTGAATAAGAAGGCTGAGCTGAAGATAAGTGTGTCGTTCCCAAACTGAAGATGTGATAAAGTAAAACCCCTTTGGTCGATGTTGATACCTTCAATCAACCCCAAGTCACAACCTCACTGCAACATACAACTCAGCCCCTAAACTGCAATGTTGAAAAGAAAAGGAGAGAGAGGGTCTCCTTGACGTAAACCTCTTTCCAAGTTAAATTCCTCCGTGAGGGATCCATTTACAAGCACATACATCTTTGCTGTTGAGATGCATTGCATGATCCAGCCTCGCCATCTATTACCCAATCCCATACTAGCCATGACTTCATTGATATATTCCTATAAAACAGAATCAAAAGCTTTGTGAAAGTCTAGTTTGAAGAGATATCATTTGCCCTTTCTCTTCTTTATGTTAATCGCCTCATTAGCAATCAAAATGTTGTCTATCATTTTTCTTCCTTTGATGAAAGCATTTTGGTGATCACTGATGACTTCTAACATAACTTGTTTCACTCTGGTTGCTAGCAGCTTCGAAATGATCTTGTAAAGGCTTCCCACCAAACTAATAGGCCTAAAATCCTTCAACCTATTAGCACCTTTTATCTTCGGGATAAGGGTAGCAAAAGAGTTATTAATGCCTGGAGGAAGGAGGTTTGTCCGATAGAATTCATCCATCATTCAGACAATATCCCCACCTATGATGTTCCATGCTTTCTTGATGAAGAAGAAATTAATACCATTAGGGCCTGGATCTTTTTTTCCTTCACAATCCCATACAACAGTTCTGATCTCATCTGCAGAGAATGGAATTTCTAAAGCAGCCAACGATAAGGGCTGAAGCTTTAGAAAGTCTAGATTATAGCAGGAGGCTCTAGGTCTATCATGATAAGAGTAAGTTAACTAAAGAAATTGAATACAACTATCTTCACATTAGAAGGTTTCGTCAAAATCGTTCCATCAACATCCAAGAATAAAATCTAATTCTTTTTTTATCTTGTTGGTTGATAAATGAAAGAAACAAGTGTTTCTATCCCAAGTTTACACCACTGGACTCTTAACTTTTGATGCCAGACAGACTCTTGCATTTTGTACAAGGTTCTAAGACTAGAGGAAATGGTGTTGCTTCAGATTAATTCATCAGCTGATAAGTGTTTGTTCTCTCGTTGATAATCTAGGGAGTCTACTTCAAGTTCTAGAGCTTTGATTTTATTGTAAGTGTTACCCACGAAGATGAAGTTGTGTTTAGTAGTATTATACAAGATATGGCGAATATCTATATATTATAAGTAACATAACTGAACAAAATGAAAAAAAAAATTGTTTTATCTTAAATTTATACTACTATTAAATTTTCAATGTTTGGAACAATAAATAGAGATTAATATTTCACTTGAGCTTACGATGAGCATTAATTTTTTTAACTAACTTAAAATGGTAATTTCTTTGATTATCAAAATCATGTTAAAAAGGATTGTAAAAAAGATAATTTGTTGCTAAGAAGATAATATAATTAAATGTAACATAGTAAATGTAAGATAATAATTTTACTAAAAATATTTTTTATATATATCATTTTATCTTTACCTCTTCATTATTAAATCTAAGAAGGTATGATATTTATAGATACATTAGAGAAATTGAATAATTATATTTAAGAAACTATCCATAACGCGCGATTCATTAAGTAGGTTTATAAATAAAGGCAAATCACATATTGGTAGGAAATTCTTCATAGTTTCCTGAATTAGAAATCTAGAATATTTTTTTCATTTATATAGAAATCTAGAGTTTATTTACACTTAGGGTTTTTTTTTCCTAGTAGATTTGTTCTCATTTGGTTGTCCATGAGATATAATTAAGGTATCTTTCCCGTTGAAACAGAATAAATCTTGGGCATATGATCACATTTAGTGCCTGTTTGAGATTATAATAGTGGTTGTATTTCCAAATGTTTTTCGTTTAAAAATATATCAAAATAATATTTTTTATATCATTATATCAAAACAATCTAAACACATTAAAAAAAATAAAATTTAAAGGAACACGGTCCAAACACGCTATTAATTATAACCTCATCTCATAACCTGGTCATAGTTGGAAATGGTCTGTCATCAAGATCATAAAGGTACTGACAGCACTTGAACGTGGCCGAAACCAAAACTATCATGCCACCAAGTTCTAGTTTTTTAGTAGCTGGGACGACTAACTTGTTCGTGGCATACCAGGAAGGAAGAAGGTCAAATCTGGATCCCTGTCGAGCCTTTTTATAAAAGTCTCCTATTTATATGTGACATATATCTTGCTAACTTTACAACATAAGAAAAAAATAACTACACGTGACAAATTGCATGCTTCTTTGATGGATTCCTGTAGAAAGAATGAATGATGGTTGCTGCTGCTAGCACTTAGCTTAAATTATTTCACTGTTTCTATGCACTTGAATGCACAAATATGAGAGTAGCAATCTAAAATATAAAGGTCATAATTAAATTCAAATATGTGGTTTCTTTCAAGAACAAGTTATAATAATCATTAATGGATCTCAATAGAAGCAATAGATTGGACCAGTAAATAACATGACATCAACACACAAATAAAGAAAAAATGAACTTTGCAGCGAGTCCTTTCTATGCATTTGCATCTCTATGGTTGCACTACCCTTCAAATCACCCCCACGATCATTAGATTTATCACCATAAAATCACATTTTCTAGATAGGTACCATGATTTTCTTTTCCATATTTTTCTCAGATTCACATGGATGTTAATAACAAATAATAGCATGAGAGTTTTTGTAGCAAGCAAGGTTATTTATCATGTTGTTGATTGTATCTGCAAACAATAGTTCTTATTGGATGCATGATGTAGCAGCATCACCTAAAACTAGAGATTCTGAGTAGTCAAATGAGGATATGTCATAACTAGGTTGCGGACTTACCACAAACAAATTACATAAATGACCTGATAGATGTTTTTATGGACCAATAAGATGGAGTTGGGTCCAATAAGAAATCTGATCATGTCATACCAATATAGTAGTTTAAAAAGGTCATAACTTTTGATTTGATTATTAGATTAGGCTCAAGTTTTTACATGAGATTCTCGAGGCCCAGTTTCATGAAGGCCTTACTTCATCAGTCCATTCGCTACATGGATTTCCTCAAATTTAGCTAGAAAGATCTTGTTTTGCCAATTTTCCTTATTTTTTCCTTAATTTCTTGTTATATTTCATGTTTTTATGTTATTTTCCTATATATTTTAGGATTTTGATTCTATTACCTAGTATAGTCTGGTTTTCTAGCTTATTTAAGGACATTGTAAACCTCTTTAAAAGATAAACTTTAATTATTAGACTTATTTTTAGATAAATAAAATTGTGATTTTAGAGTTCAAGCTTGCAGCCATTTTTGCTCAACAAATCTATTTGTTTTTTTCTTTTTTTGTGATTGTCTTTGTGCTTCTCGTGTTCAGGTATACCTTTCTGAAATTTTCATTTTTTGTATTATACATTTAAATTTCTTTTTGATTTCAATCTTCTACTCTGTCTCTTACTTATAACATCTTTCATTAAAAAAAAAAAAGTGGTTCTTGTTTTTTTAACTATCCATACATATCACTTACACTAAATTCAAAAAAGAAAAAGAAAAGGAAAAAGAAACACTCTAAAAAGCTAAAGATTCAGTTTTGTCATGAAAACACTAATACAAAGGAGATTGAATCAAATCACATTAGAATCACTTAAAAATTGATATTCTAGGGTTTTTGCGTACAATAACATTGAATATTAAATTTGAGATCATTTAGATTTTGTTTGGTTTCCGTTTCAAATTTAGGTATTAGATTGCGTAAATAGGTTTGATTTGCGTCAACTTATGAAACATGTTTTGCCACTATTGAAATCAACCTATTCAATATACTAAAGTTATATTTGGATATTTAGGTGTTAACAAAGTTATTTTTATTATTTTTGCATCCGATTTATTTCATGTCTTTGAAACATCCATATTTCGTATGAATTCGTTTACTATTCGCGAAAACATAATTATAGTTTTGTATTTGTTTATTTTCATGTGGTTATTGTTTCTCGAGTCATTATACACATTTGGATTGCCTGAGAAGTATAAGGATATATTTTTTCTTGACACTAACAAAACTTTACATATTTAAAGATGTATGAAAAGAGTAATACGACACCTTTAATGGAGGGTAAGAATCAGAATTTTAAAATGTAAACCTTGGCACAACAAATGGATAAGATGGAGATAGTGATGATAGACTTACAAGATATGATAAAAAAAAGGGGGGATATGATAATGAAAGTGATGGACTGAGACATAAGGTTGATCAAAAGGGAAACCATGTTAACAAGTCCGAAAGACGTGTTAACAACAACTTTAATGACTTTGTTGATGATAATGTAAATATGGAAGATGATGAATTTGATGATGTGTTTGCAGGGCATGGAGATATAATTCAACTATATAGAGGTCGAAGAGATGATAGGTTTAGGTGTCATAGTCAATTCAACCAAAAGGGTAGGAATCGTGATGACATTGATGGAGATTTGGGCACCATTTAAGATATAAAAAAATCTCTACTTTTCAAGTAAAAAAATCTTGAAGCATATTTAGAGTGGGAAAAAAGAAGATAGAATGGGTTTTTTATTATCATAACTACTTGGAATAGAAAAGGATGAAACTTGCAATCAATGAGTTTATAGATTATACAATAATATAATGGGATCAACTTTGGTTAAATAGAAGGAGGAACTAAGAGAGGCCTATTAATACTTAAGATGAGATAAAGACCATAATAATAAATAAATAAATAAATAATAGTTTTTTCTCAGCCACAATTATAAGCAGTTATTTCAGAAACTACAAGGTTTAAATCAGGGGGGTATAAGAGTGTAAAGGATTACCACAAAGAGATGAAGATTTGATGTGAACCTCGTTATCACGCAACCCACACACAAAGACACCAAATTCCCGAAAAGCCAATTAAATCAGGTTTGATAGGATTGTGACACAAAGATAACTTGTACCTAGACACCAGCACTATTGGAAACAAAAACCCCTACCCAATGAATATTAATTCTTGAATGAGAAGTATAAGGATGACACCACGAAGTCAGTTATTTTTCAATAAGTCATTTTTTTGTTCTTTAGAGAACCAAGAAAGGGAGATTATCCCACTAACACACAACAAGTACGGCAAATAAGAAGTTTTATTAATCTGAATTGTCTAACTTACATGCCTAGTTATGCCTTTATTTATACTGACTCTAGACTTAAATAAACCCTATTGAATCCCCCCTTAGGTGACTTATATGAAGCCCACTTATAATTGACCCAAATAAGTAATAATAACCCAAAGACTAAGAAAATAATAAAAATTCAAAAATTATTATCCTAAATATACTAGAATCAGATTTGTCACCATTAAGAAGTCCTAAATAGACTAGAAAATCTGATCTGAAGGTAGAATTAATTCTGAAGTCTTCTTTCCTTGTTGTAGCTAGGATGAATAAGGAATCCTTGTAAAAAAAGGATTTTGAAACATTTATGAAACCTTGCCACACTTGAAAACTATGTTGCAACCCATTAAAGATCTTTGTAGAACTAAGAGATTCCTAAAACAAGTTGTCACATCCTTGTAGGAAAAAGAATCATTGTCAAATAGAAAGTCCATAAGTTAAAAGTAAGTAAATAACAAAATTAGTACAACCTGTTCGACTTATATCGCATGTTCTTCCTGAACTCCGATTCATTTGAAACTTTACCCCAACATAGGTTAATAGCTCAATCCAACGGTTGGATTTGTAGTTATACTCAATAACGTAAAAGTGGACAATAGAAAACTTTACACCAAAATCTGAATCTAACCTTATTTGAATCGTGTCAAGATTACTATGATTTGGGCTAATATAGTGGAGGATAGAGAGACCACTATGGCGAGATTTCTTAATGGAATGAATAGAGATATAACAAATATATGGAGTTAGAGAACATGATACATATGGCTACAAAGGTAGAGAGAAGACTTAAGAGGAAGGGCAGTACACATCATGTATTTAATTTGGGTTCTTTGTCACAATGGAGGTCAAATTTAAGGATATAGGAGATTTCTCATTCCAAGTTGTGTTGTAAGTGCTAAATCTAAACCACCTAAAGCTAAGAAAAAGATCACTACAAATTCCAAAGGTAAATGAGAAACCGAACCTATTTGTAACCATAATATCAAATGTTTTAGGTGTTTGAGGATTAAATATATTGTTTTTTAGTGTCTAAATAATAGGGTGATGATTTTGAAGGATCATAGTGAGGTTGAGTCTGAAAGTGACAGATCTCAAGATGATAAGATACCACCACTTGAGGATTGTAGTTATGAAAAGGTTGCATACCTGGTTGAGAGGGAGGCCTTAGTTATAAGGCATACAATACATGTTTAGGTTAAGGAAGATGGTGTGGAGGAGTGAATAGAGAAAATTTGTCATAAGTAAAGTCATATCCAAAATAAGATGATATGTAGTATGATCATTAACGAAGGTAGTTGTGCAAATGTAGCTAGTACAGCTCTTGTTAGGAAGTTGAATTTAAGTACTGTAAAACATCATAAACCTTATAGATTGTCATGGTTGAATGAATGTGGTGAAGTTAAAGTGACTAAAAAGGTCTTGATTTTGTTTTTGATTGGGAGATATTCTAATGAGGAATTATGTGATATGGTTCCTATATATGCGAGTCACTTATTATTGAGTCGTCTTTGGCAATTCGATAAAAAGGACAATGCATGATGGGTTTAGGAATTAGTATACTATTGTAAAATATGTTAAATCATCATCTTTATACCATTATCACCCAAACAAATGTATGTTGATCATATTAAATTCAAGTGAGGAACATGGTGAGAAAAGAAAGTCAAATTTGGCCACTAATGAATTAAAACTAAATTCGACCAAGAATGGAGGTAAAATAAAAAGAGAGAAGAAAGTAAGTGTGTGAAGTGAGAAAATATGGAAAAGTTAAAGAAATAACCTAATTTTTATGCAAAAGAGGATGAGATTAAATCTGTTTTTTATGTTAATAGGTTGATGATTGTACTTGTGTGCAAAGAGGTTTATTTTAATGATAATGATCTCGATTATTGTGTTCCTAATATGGTTGTTTCTTTATTGTAGGAATTTAAAGATGTGTTTCCTGAAGATATTCCAAGTGGTTTACCACAAAAAAAAAAGAATTGAACATTAAATAGAACTTGTACCTAAAGCTATAATTTCTAATCGACCAGCGTACCGAAGTAATCCCAAAACAAAAACAAAAGAATTTCAAAAGTAAGTGGAATAGTTGATGTCAAAATGGTATAAACATAAGAGTATGAGTCAACATGTTATTTTGGTCTTACTTATGTTTAAAAAGGATAGAACTTGAAAGATGTGTGTTGATTGTTGTGTCATTAACAACATAACAGTAAAGTATAAACATCTTATTCCTAAGCTTGATTTATGTTAAATGAGTTGTATGGATCATGTGTATTTTCAAAATTTGATTTAAAAATTAAATGAGTTGTATGGATCATGTGTATTTTCAAAATTTGATTTAAAAATGGATATCATCAAATTAAGATGAAAGAAAATGATAAATGAAAAACTATGTTTAAAACTAAGTATGATTTGTATGAATAGTTAGTCATGTTTTTTAGACTTACAAATACACCTAGTACATTTATGAGATTAATGAATCATGTGTTGTATGTATTCATAGGAAGATTCATATTTGTGTACTTTGATGATATTCTAATCTATAGTAAGAACTTGATTGAGCATGTTGAATATTTCTATAATGTACTTGATATGCTCCGTAAAAGATAATTGTAAGCTAACTTGAGAAAGTTTATCTTTTGCATGAAGAAAATTATGTTTCTTGGTTATGTTATAAGTGCTTAGGGTATTAAAATAGATAGGTTATCCGAGAATGGCCTACACCTAAATCGTTCACTAAGATAAGAAGTTTTCATGGTTAGTCTAGTTTCTATATGTGCTTTGTTAACGGTTTTAGTACATTAATCATGTCTTTAACAAAAATTATGAAAAAGTCAATTGGTTTTAAATGAAAAATTGAACAGGATACATTTAGTTTGTTGAAAGAAAAACTATGTTCTATACTCAACTTTATGTTCTTTACATTACTTTACAAAAGTTTTTGAGATTGATTGTGACACATTGGAATAGTTATTGTAGTTGTTTTAATGTAGGATAAAATACCTATTACTTATTTCAATGAAAAGCTAATTAGGCCATTTTGAACTACCCCACATATGATAAAGAGCTTTATGTATTGGTGAGGGCTTTGAAGGTGTGGTAACATTACCTATGTTCAAATAAATTCATAATTCATTAGAATCATAAATCATTAAAGCATTTGAAAAGGCAAGGTAAGCTAAACCAACAACATGCCAAGTGGATGGAATTCATTGAAACCTTACCATGCGTGATCAAATACAAGCAAGGTAAAAAAAAAATTATGATTGATGTGTTACCATGAAGGTATGTTCTTTTATCTTCTTTGAATACTAAAATGTTGGGATTTAAGTATGAGAATGATAGCGATTTCAATAATGTATATCATGTGTGAGAGAATTTAACTTTTGGTAAATTCTATAAACTTGATGGATATCTATTTAAAAAGAATACATTGTGTGTGCCTATGAGTCATATGTGTGAATTGTTTGTTTGTGAAGCACATGTGGGTGGTTTGATGGGATATTTTAGTGGCGCAAAGATTTTAGATATATTGTATGAACATTTTTATTGGTCTAAACTGAAAAGGGTGTGCAAAGAATCTGTGAGGAAAATAGTGTGTCTTGATCTTTGCCTAGAATTGAAAGTATTGAACATACCACCGTAAAGAGGATACTAGGATGAGTACAAATGTGAAAATCACGTTCAAAATTCATATCGGAGCTTCCTACACATGCCCCCATGCATGTGCCTCATTTAATTTTGTTCACAAGCCAACTCTTCTTCTTCACTTAACAACATTGATCTTGACTCGATAACCTGAAACCGACCTGTCCGACTTGGCAATCACGTTGTCAGTCAAGTTAGCAGCCACATAGTTGATACGCGACCCCGCTGTTTGCCGCGTCATCTGACATGTGTGT
>Ga0325411_1000332_pt1 | contig 48439 bp, 29 predicted proteins | sample PopdelMetagenome_13_FD_206181 | JGI IMG/M metagenome (GOLD analysis project Ga0325411, IMG submission 206181) | Populus deltoides microbial communities from Bellville, Georgia, United States - Xylem-PdIQD-R4 | ecosystem: Host-associated > Plants > Phyllosphere > Stem > Wood/Secondary xylem...
CCCGGCGGGCCTGAGAATTGAATCAAATATATTGATCCTTTAAGAACAAGTATCTATTAAGAACAAGTATCTACAAAGTTTTGTTGAAGCATCGACTTGCATATATTAAACACTCCACGCAGCTTACCATCCTCCTGACAGACCAAGGTTATTGTCATGGGAATTCATTTCATGTAGTTGTTGGCAACCACACGTTTACTTGTCCCCGCCTCCAAACATGCCCATCATGTCTTTTGCTGATCCCATTTGCTTCATTAAGTTTTGCAAGCCACCCATGCCACCAATCTGCTTCAGCATCTGTGGAGGGAGGACTTTGCTCATGTGCTGTGCATTCATGTTTCTAGACAGGGAACTCATCTCACCCTTCTTCGGAATCTTAAGCCCCTTCATTTTGCTCCAGACTTTAGCAAGTCGCTTGTACTCTTCCAACATTTCCATTACATCTCTAATTGGACGGCCAGCACCCCGTGCTATCCTCATCATACGTGAGTCATTCAAGAGCTTTGGATTTGAACTATCCAACTCTGCATCACATCCGTGACAAATAGATATCAGCAAAAGTACCAAATAACTTCATTCAAGAAAGTATGTTTTGTATATCCATGAGGCAATGCAATGCTCTAAATGTGAATTTGTCAAGTAGCACCCACTCACCTTCATTAGTCATTGAATCCATCATGGTCATGTACCGCTTAATCTTAGCCTGGCTTTCCTTTTCATGACCTTTTGGCATTAATTCAGCACTAAACCCAGGAAGCATTGAAAATACCTACAGAAGGTGACCCGAATAGTATTAAAGTGAAAGTCACAACCCAAAATAGGGATGGGGAAGAAAGGTGATGGGACAGTAAATAAATAAAAAATTCAGTCAAGATGTAAACAGTAAAATCAGTACTCTAGAGATTTCATTACCTAAGTCGAGGCCATAGTTTACTACTTCCTTTGCCAAATTCACAACATTTCAGCAAACAGAAAATTCACAAAAAAAACTATAAAATGTTAATCGGTGACAGATTGTAAGCTATCTTAGTCTACCATACTTTCTCAGTTATCTTCTCCTTGTCTGCCATACTTCCTCACTCATCTTCTCCTTTCTCTCTCATAGGCATTATTGTCCTCCCTCATAATTTCTGTCATTTTTCATCTTGTTCACTTTCCGAGGTATTCTTGACAAAAGGTATTCTTGTTAAACAAGATGTTAAAATATGCTGACAACAAATTAATTGGACCTGTATCTAAGCTAGGCAAAATATTTGAAATGACCATATGAATCGCTATGATGTTAAAATATGTGTTAGATTCTGGTACAACTCGTATCATCTTGAGAACCATCTGTTATGAAATATGAGGGTGTTGATGTGCATCATGATGACCAGAGACAAACAATGGGAAAAGCTCGCTTATTAATGGTGGGTTCATCTTATTGACTTCTGATAGATCTCTTTTCAGTCTACTCCAATTCTCATATTCTAAATGCAGGAGATTGTAACGCAAAAAAGTCAAAAATGATAACAGTATCTGATCACAATCCATATTTTACAGTTGCATGAACCTTCTATTAAAAGTGTCTTCCAATTTTTATTTAAGTGAAATTGGCAAAGGTGGGACTCAAACTTGAGACCTCGCCCTACCTGCTTGTGCAGGAATACCACTAAGCTACAAGCTCACAGGTTAACCTTTTATTTTATTTCATTTATTCTTATAAGTAATTAGTGATCCACAAAATTTGAATTTTCCGGTGCAATGAATTAGTTGACCAGGTAACCCTTAGGACCATCCTAGGCAAGGAAATATTCATGTCACTTCTCGCTTTTCATTTGAAATTTAAGAGCCAATTAACAGCCAATACTATTGACTATGAGTTTCTCTAACGGCACCAGTTCCTTCAAAATTAAATGAATTAAGCATCCATAATTATTCCTGTTGAAATTGTTGTGTGAGGTAAAATCCTAACAAGCTCTGATAAGCAATCACGAGTATCCAACTTACAAATTCCTTAAATTAATACATATATAAATTCAGAAGGTATTTGCAGATTCACTCAGGAGCAACTTCAAGGTTTAATTTGACACAGGAAAAATGATCCATATTCCCAGGAAACTTATCATCTCTCTTCCTCATTTGAATGGTAAGCAGATGAAATTAGGGAGGTTAAACAGTTTTTCCACCTAAGTCTATCACTAAATAAACAAATTAAATGCCTTGTACTTCCATTCTGTATCAACTGCCAATGCCATCAATTCCTCCTCAAGAGGAAAGAAAAAAACTCATGTTTTACTAAAGCCTTGCATGATAATTAGCAACTATCTGCATGCTGAAACAAGAAAAAGCTAAGAAGAAGAAGAAGATAGAAAATCCATGTTTAGGAATTAACAAAAGATCACGGAAACTCTCTCCAAAGATGTTGATTTTCTCTAAACACATGCAGTGCCAATAGGTATGCAACTGTCTATAAACTAGCACACTTATTATCAGTCACAAGGAAGTTCTGATCAAAATTATTGTTTTTTTCCCTACCATACACACACATTCGAGATGAATACTTGAAGTAGAACACTCTCTAACAGAGATTCAATAAACAAAATAGTGAGTAGAGAACCTGGCCAATGGGACCCATTTTTAGTAGATTCTGGAATTGCTCATACATAATCCTTAAGGTAAAGTTCCCTTCTGACAGCTTTTGTAGAAGCTCGGGCTGTTGATCCATGGGAACAACCTCATGAATTTTGTCCATGAATCCAGACCAGTCACCCATGCCTAATTGGAAGATCATAATAATGTGAACACTACGGGCATCAAAAACAATCATACAAATTTCAGAGGTAAGTAGAACATCAAAGCAAAGGTGTCAAACTGAAAGAAGTGGATACCTAAAAGGCGACTAACAAAAGGTTTAACATCAAAGACTTCGAACTCGTCCATATGCTCTCCAGTACCAATAAAAATGACAGGACTCTTAGTTGCTGCAACTCTGCACATGGTTTGTAAACCAGAAATCAAAATAAATGCCTTAAGCAAGAGGAAGTTTTGGTACACTAGAACAACTGCCAGATTACTCACGCACTAAGCGCACCACCACCCTTTGCATGACCATCCATTTTAGTAATAATCACAGCTCCAACTGCAACCATTTGCTTAAAAGCTTGAGCTTGATCAAATGCAGCTTGACCAATACTGCTATCCATAACAAATATAATAAGATCCGGTTTCTGGAAGACACGGAATGAAACGGGATCAAATTTCAGTGCAATAACAATCAATAACATGCAAAACAACTAATAAGAGAATAACAGACAGTTGCTTCTGAAACTTGACGCATTTCTTCAAAAAGTGCAGCTTCCTGTTTATGCCGTCCGCTTGTATCAACAATTATAAGATCACAATTTTCCTTCTTAAATGTTTCTACACCTTCCTCAGCTATTTTTACAGGATCCGATTCCGTATAGCTGTATCAACAACAAGAAGTCAATAATTGATCGCATAACAGAAAACCCATTTTTTTATTCTCCTCCACTTAAAAATCACTTACCTTCCATAAAATGGAATTTTAGCTTTAGTTGCATTCTGCTTTAACTGATCAAATGCACCAGCTCTAAACGTATCAGCGCAAACGAGGGCGGGTTTCCATCCTTTTTTCTGATGATAATAAGCGTATTTTGTACAGGTAGTCGTTTTTCCAGACCCTAAACAATTAAATTCCATTAGATGTTTTCTCTAAATAAATATCATAAATCCAAGAGCACAGAAATTGAAATGAAAGTTTTATTATTATCTAAAATAAATTACCTTGTAAACCTACAAACATAACAACACTAGTTTTCCCCTTCTTTGGGGTAAATGAGGGCTTCCCTGGGTCCAAAATCTTGCAGAGCTCATTAAATATCGCCTAAAAATATTGAACTCGTTAAATTTAAAGTTAAATAAAATTGTGTTTATTTTTTGAAAAATAATAGAATAAAAGATAATTACTTGTTGGATGATTCTGCGCTTGTTGTGACCGGCAGCGAGATCGTCGAGATTGACGATTTTCTTGATATTAGTTTGCATGTCGCGAACAAGCTTGAATTGGACATCGGATTGAAGAAGCGCGCGAGTGATCTCGTTCAAGCAGTCGTTTAATGCTTTCTCGTCGATGATTGTTGCATTGCTCATTTGCTGGATTGCTCGGGATATGCTCCCTCCTAACTGCGCCAACACCATTTTTGCTTTCTTTTTTCAGTTCCACAGGTTCAATTTTTTTTATTGGAGGAGACGGATGGGATGATTTTGGAGATTAGGGTTTCTCTTTTGTGAATTTCAGAGAAAGCAAGAGGGATGGATGGAAAGAGTGAATTTGTTTGGGTTTTTTTTTCTGTCTTAATGAAAAGACGAGTTTGTACAGTAATATATTAATGAATTGATTTGAAGAAAAAAACAAAATGAAAAATACGGTATCACCGTGAACACTTCAACTTACTTTTCATGAAAATTTAAATATATTTTTTTTATTTTTTTAAATTATTTTAATTTGTTAATATTAAAAATAAATTTTAAAAAATAAAAAATATATTATTTTAATACATAAAAAATATTTTAAAAAACAATTAATATTACACTCTCAAACATTCTAGATCTAATTCCAGCAATACAATAACTCATAACTCCCTTAAAATTCTAAAACAAATTTATATTATGTTAAATTTATTTGGATTAATTTATTTAGAGTGTGTTGGTTTTTTTATTTAAAAATTATTTTTATGATTTTATATTATATTGATTTTAAAAATAAATTTTGAAATATAAAAATTACATATTATTATATTATTAAGTAAAAATATATATTAAAAAATTATTACTACTATAATATAGAATATAGCTTGATATTTTGTAGCTGACAAGGTAGGAGTCATGCATGGACTCAGTTTCTATTCTAACTTGTTGTAAATTGTGTTTTTTTAATTTTAAAAATTCTTTTGTTAAAATTTATTTTTTATATATATTTTAAATTATTTTAACATGTTAATTTTAAAAAATAATTTTTAAAAAATAAAAAATATTATTTTAATATATTTATAAATTAAAAATATATTAACTCATAATTATTATTACAATCCCAAATAAATTATCCTCTCATCTGACTTTCCTTAGAAAGATCGACGGAGTGTTTAATGAATCGGACGGTGACTGAAAAAGGAGTGCGATCGCGTCAAGACTCCTCGGGGATTTGCTCAAAAATCAGTGTTTGTATCCATGCTAGAAATTTTCTATCAAAAATTTGAGTGTCTCTCTTCGGTGGGTTTTCTTGTATTTTGTAATAAAAGAAGGAAATATATTTTGTGGGTAAATGATTTAATCTATTATTTATCTAATCATAACAATCTCCTATATTTCTCTACATTTTTAATTGTTAAAAAAATCACATAACTAAAGGGCCAATAATTTAATGCTAGATGATGAAATTGTTAAAAAAATGAATTTCATAAAAAAAAAATCAAAGAGAAAGAATCTGAATCAACCATGATTAACTTAACTAATCTATAAACGGGATATGAGATCGGGATTACTCAACAAAAAGAAAAGTGGAACAAACAATGAAGGTAAGGGCTTAGTAACCAAAAGTCAAATGATGAATTTTTTTAAAAAAATCGATCTTCAATAAAGGACCCTAAATCGATAAATTTATAAATCGGAGGACACTATTGCTTTTTGAAAAGGCTGGCGTAAATTTTAAAAGTATGAGACAGAAAAGAGAGAGGAGAGAAAAAACTTCATTGCAGCACAACTGAACCTCCTCCGTAAGCACACGCCACAATACTAAAAAGAGGATGACTCATCACTCTCAACACCGCCACGGATGAAGGATTTTGGTAATTAGACAGCCTCGCACGCACCACCCAAATGACATAGGGGTTGTCACGGGCTAACGCTTGCATAACTTTTTTTTTAATAATATTTATTACTAAAAATTACCGAACAACCCCTAACCTTATTTTGTTCGAATTCTAAGGGTAATTCCGCCATTTAATTTTTTAAATAATTAAAAAGACTAAGAAGCCCCTTTGTGCATGTTCACTTTTATTTTCTCCTAAAGATATGACTGTAACTTAATTGTGCATTTTTTTTTAAAGGCTAAAGAGCATTTTTTTTTCTTTTAAGAGCAAAATAGTCATTTTACTAGAATAAAAAAGGTGTCCCAACCAATTTATCCCTGGTGAATTTTACAATGACCAATGTATCATCTGAAAAAAAATAATTCTACCTTCAACTGCAAGTTTCATCGATTTTTTTTTGTTAAAGGTAAAACCATAATTTCGTTATTCCGGTGAACGGTGAGATGTATCTATGGCTACAGTACTTTACTAATGCCTTTTAGTTTTTTTTGTAATAATAAAACCATACACCCTCAATAGTTAGCATATTGGTGTTTTAATTTAACAACCATCTCATCATGTACTTGGTGAAACACAATACAAACACTAAATTGGAGAAAAAAATAAAAGCTTTCACACTTTAATAGAAAAAAATAAAATAAAATACATTTAAATAGGATAAAAGAAAAATTTTTTCATGCCAAATGTATAATAATCTCAAAATAAAATTCCAATGGATAAAAAAAAAAGTTTTGTTGTCTAACAAATAAGAATTGTGAGGCTAATGCATAAAGTTTATTTTTGTTTTGTAAAACTAGTTTTTTTTGGAAAATAAGTTATTTTTTGTTTTTATACAATTAAAAAGAAAACATTTCACTGGAGTAAATTTGATATTCCATTAGTTGTTTTTGGATGATTGTAATAAATTGAGAAATTGTTGTGACATTCATGATAAAGGCGATGACGATGGTTATAATGATAGCTTTAATGATGGTTGTGGTGGTGTTGTTTATAATAGTGATTATTGTCGCGGCGTGCGCGGCATCGAACGACGAGTATGTCTCCTGAGAGTGTTTTGAAAAGGGGATTTGAGTATAATCATAATATTATAATTATGAGTTCAGGAGTCGCCACCTAGTAATATAGTTATTAAAAAACCTACGGTGTGTGGGACTCTGGATAAGGGACTAATTGTGAATGGAAAAGATGCATTACCTTTAGTGCACTATACCTAAAGTAAGCTGCATTGTTGTTTGATTGTTTTTATAGGTCGTGTTTTTATCCGTTGGTTTTTTTCTAAGGTTCAAGATAGATTTTCATTCGTAAAGAAATGTCTATCTTATTGAGTTAAATCTTAATCTTTCTAATGTCCAGATTTTAGCATCATATTTGTTTCCTAAATATAATTAATTCTTAATGTTTCAAACAAAATAATTGTTATGAGTTTTTTGTATATTGATCATACCTTAATAGATAATCATAAACTGGTTACGATATCTATTTTGCATTTTTAAAATAAGATAAGAGTGACTTTATCTCTTTTTAGAAAATATACATGAAAAAACTTTTAGGATTTGGCCATATGCATGAAAATAAAAACATTTTGTGCGTGTTTTTTCACAAACAATTTTGATTTTTTAAAAAAAATTTTTTTAAAGAAAACCAGTTATTTTTAATACCAGGTTTGTATCTTACAATGTAAGTCTATAGCCCGATATTGTGCAAAATTGTTAGAAAAACATGTGGGGAACCTACAAATATTTTTAAAATGCCCTTTGAAAATTTTGTAGTTTTTTTATAAATATTTTAATAATATTTTATTATTAAATATATTGGGCTAGACTCTGCCCACCATTCGGGTTGGGCTAAAATGGGTCCAACCCGACTCAGTCGAGTTGGGCCAACAAGTAACCCAACAACCTTTCTATTTTTTTTTGTGGGGCTGAACTTGGCACGACCATTTGGGTGGGGCTAGGACGGGTCTAGCCCGACTAAGTCGGGGTGGGCTGATTGTTGACCCAACATATCCTTCCTTTTTTTTTCTAGTTCGGCTAATACAGGTTCACCGGCTCACATGGTCGTTGGCCCAACCCAGCGACCTTGTGAATTAATTATGTTGCATGCAATATGAATTATTGTTCTGCGTGCAACAACCGTGATTATTGTGGGGAAGAGGAGAGGAGAAGACTACCTAATGTGAAGGGTGTGGCTGTCATCACTAGTTTAGCGTGAGGATGGTCGAGGCGTTGATGGCTCACAGTGGGGCTAGAGTTGCTATCGGTGAGGAGGGTTGGTTTTTATTGTTGGAAGAAGAAACTTGTGGCGAAGAGAGAGAAGCTCACAGTGGCTGCTTTTGTTGCCAGTGAGAAGATGAGTTGGTAGAGGAGGTTGGATTGTTGTTGTTCATGGTGGTGTTAAGGTGGTAATGATTGAAAAAGCGACAGAGAGAAAGGAGGAAGAGACTGGCGAAGAGAAGAAGAGGAAACTTGGGAAAAAGCTAATTTTTTTCAAAGTGTGGCCCTTTATTTCTTGATCATCAATGCATGGAATCTATCCTTATTTATAGGAGGTAGACGAGGGATATTTTATCTTTATTAGGGACAAATATTGACCATTGATTTAGTCCAGTAGGATCCCAACCGTTGGTTCAAAGTGACCATCATGAATTGTCAAATTTTGTCAGTTAAAGGCTATCTAAGTTGGCTTCTTTAGGGCAGCGTCGCATTGACTGTGGTGTCAATCAGCCAAAAAGAATCACATGGAGTGTAGTCAAATGTCAAGCCATTATGGTGGTATATGTTTTGTCAATTTTGGTGAAGAGACAAAGCATTAAATGCACCTAAAAAGGAGCCACCAAAGCAACATTTTCGAACAAAATGAAGAGGATGATGAATAATAACTAGATGACATATCATCTAGTCCTTTTTGTTTTCAAAATGACGTTGTTTTTGGCTTTAAGGTTTTTATTTAGGAATTTGGTCCTCCAGCTTTTGAATCCTTTCAATTGCACCCCTGATTGCCCTGAAACTTTTAATTTGATGCATTTTTGCTCTTGTCGAACTTCAACACCAGCCCCAAACTTCAACACACTAAATTAGAATTTACTAGATTATTGGCTCGCATTGAACTTTGTGTCATGTAAGTTTTTTTTTTAAAAAAAAAATGTTTAAGCATTGCTAAAGTGTTTTATAATTATAAAAATAAATAAAAATCAAAATATGTTGCATGTTGGACGTTATTTTTTTTAAATATTAATACAACAACATATTGGATGACATTTATTTTTAGATACTAAGATGATATATTTGATCGACCCAAGTTAACATGTCATATATTTGATCTCGGTTATGATATCGTGATAACTTTATAAAAAGCAAATCAAAATATAATTGTGAAGGTTAATTCTTAATCAACCTAATGTTAAATGATGAAATTATAAAAAGAAGATATTAAATTATAAAAAAAGACAAAAAAACCTACATGAGACATGAATTAAGATAATTATATGGAAAGCAAATAAAGAAAATATTACAAAACCCAATTTCCAACCAACCAATGTTGAAGAATGAAATAAAAAAATTAAAAAAAACAAAAAAAACCCAAGTCAACACGGGCTAGCATGTTAAACCCGAAACCTGGGTCTTAAGGCCAAGATAACTTTATAAAAAACATATATAAAAAATTATGATGCTCCATTTCTAACAGATCTAGTGTTGAAAGTTTAAATCGAAAGAAATAATAAATCTATGAGACTAGAATAACTCCATGTAAAGAAAATTTCAAAAAACTACGAAGCCTAATTCTCTAACAATCTAATATTGAAGAATGAGAATAAAAAAAACCATCTAAAAAAAATGATTGAGTTGTTAAAGGGTAAAATTAAAAAAAAATGTTTAATTAAAAATGACCAAAAAATAATTATAGTCAACTTGGTTCTATATGCCAAACTCGTGACTTAGGTTATGAGATCATGATAAATTCATATAACATAAATTGAAAAAAATTATGAACCCAGTAAAAAAATTATTAAATTAAAAAAATAAACAGGGTCTATCTGTCAAACCTGCAATCAGGGTCATGACATCATTATAACCCCATTGAAAGAAAAAAAACTATGAAACTAATTTTCCAACCAACTTAATATTAAATGATAAAATTTAAAAAAAATCAATTAGAAATAGTGACAAATAAAAAAGATTTGTGTCAACCTGAGTTAACATATTAAAATTCCAACCAACCTAATATTAAATGATAAAATTAAAAAAAATCAATTAGAAATAGTGACAAATAAAAAAAATTTGTGTTAACCAGAGTTAACATATTAAAATTATGACATGAGTCATGAGACATGGTAAATTCATAGAAAGCAATAACAAAAAATATGAAATATCACTTCCAATAGATCTAATATTAAAAGTTGAAATCAATAAAAAAAAATCCATGAGATTAGTAAATGACCCAATATAGATGAAAGAAAAAAATTACAAAGCACAATTCTCATAAAGAACCTAATATTAGATAATGAAATAAAAAAAAGAAAAAATTGAGTTGATGAGGGGTGAAATTAAAAAAACACAAAACACTATTTCAATAAATAATGTTTTATAATTATGGCTATCATGATTTAATCACGCCTTTCAGTGTTTTGTTAGTTGAAAAGGAAGATTGAAAAATATTTTCCGTTAACTAATCTTGTAATGATTGTTTTAGACTGAAAATGAGATGCATATTTTATTAGAAAATATTTTCCTCATAAGAAACATGTTTTGAATTGAAGTAGTGGGAGTGTGTTAGCCAATGAAATAATGATTTTTCAAGGAGCATGGATCATGTTTCTTTGTTTTTATTTTTTTTCCTTACAAAGCTAGCATCCCCTCAAATAAGTGATTTTGGATTTATGATAACCTTCATGGTGTCATGGAAGATTTTTCTTGGCCTTTCAATAAGTTGGGTGTAAACTAGTTTGCCTATTTTATTAAAATAAACTAATCAAAACTTGTGGTAGGAGTAACAATATAATAATCCCTCCCAATTCTATTAATTTTTATGATGATACTTACAATATCTATTCACAAGACCTTTTATCTTAAAAACAAGAAAAATCATTTCTTTATTTCCTTGAAAAATCTACACATATCAAAGATGCTAGGATGAAATCAAGGAATCCATGATTTCAATAGAGTGAAATTATTTTTTCATCACTAGGTTTTCAAAACATTGACCTAATTTAGAAGAAAAAAATCACATGGGACTTATGTTTGGTACCCACATCTTAAAAATTATGCATGTTGTACAAAATGTATGTTTTAAACCATTAAACTTCCAATTATTCCCAAGTTAAATAAATTGGAATTCTTTGGAGGGTTGCGACTTGCAAGTTGCTTTTGACACTTATACAAAAGATGAAACATGTATAATCTCTTTCTCAACGTTTTGGAAAGTTCCATCTTTATATCAAATTATAATGAACATTGATGGCATTTTTACTGTTTCTTCAGAGAAAGCTGAAGTGAGAGGCTTACTTGAGGACCATAAAGGCAAATGACTATTTGGATCATATGATTGTTGTCCATGCTTGACACGAACCAAGTTAAGTTCAAATTTTGTCTTAAAATGCCTATTAACCAGTTTTACGAGATCAAGTATATTTCTTAAACCGTATATGAGATCGATCTAAAATTTTACAAGGAGATTCTAAATACATGGAACTATATTGCGGTGAAGGAAATTCTAGCAATCAAAAAAAATTTTCCTGGTTGAATTCCTATACTAAAAGTTTTGGCCAAAACACCACCCGAGAGAGCTTAGAGATTTCGACTACATGTAATAATTATAGCATGAAAACTTTGTTTTGATTATCTTATTCTATTTATTTGAAGTTGAACAATTATTTTTAATTTTTTTCTTGTTAGACATTACTTAGAAGTTTATTTTATTATTAGATTTATATTAAATGATTCTTAATTTGGGCCTTTTGGCTTACAATTCAAAAAGGGTCCATTAAAGGTTATCTAAAGGAGCCTATATAATGGTTTTGGAATTTTAAATTTCAGCAATATGGTGATAATAAACATGAGTTTCTTTATTTTTATTATTTATGGGGTAAAATATTCTTTTTTTTATAGGGACAAAGATCATACATTCAATTTATCAAAGATTAACTGACTTCGTGATGTCATTAGCATACTTTATGTTCTTAGGTACAGGGTCTTTTATGGATCCAAGTTTATTCCAATACCTTTGATTCTTGTGTACAATATTATCTTTGGGTCAATGTTCTATAAAACTTGATTTTTAGCTTCCTGAGTTGTATTTCAATTTCGTTAAGGATTGCTTGACCATGTGTTTAAAAGGTCATCATCAATGGTATCAAAGTTAGGCTCTGAAATCAGGTTATATCCCTTTATTTTTCTTTTTTTTCCCCGATTCTTCATATAATTTGAGTTTTTTGTTTTTGTTTTTGTTGTCGGTTTTCATAGTGTTTAACACTAAGTTTTGGGTTTCTTGATAAAAAAATACCTATTGTTCATACAATTTTTGTTGTTGTATTGGGATTGAAAAAAATACTCAAGTCGGTTTGGTCCAAACAAATTTGGGAGTTTTTAATTTCCTACTTGTTTCTAGTTTTGTTCATATTATTTTTGAAGTTTAAGCATAATTTTTGTGTTAATTTTTATTTTCCATGTTGTTAATTTGTTGTTAATTTATTTTATTGTGTCTTCGTCTTGTTATAAAATATCTTACAAATCATCACAAATCCTTGAGTGAAACACGAGAGGAATGTAAACCTAATTTCTTGTCAACTAATCAATTTTTTAGATTGATTCATAGTTTGGGTCCATTGGCTTGCAACCCAAAAAGGATCCATTAGGTTTATATAGAGAAGATTATATAATATTTTTGGAGCTATAAGTTTCAGTATCGTGGTGATAATAAACATGGGTTTTTCCTTTTAATCCTTTATTTGTAGGAATAAAGATTACATCACACCTGTTGAAGATTAAGTGGCTTTGTGATTGCCTTCATATATTTTGGTTTTTCAGGTACATGGTTATTTTTGGGTCCAAGTTTATTTCAATATCTCTAGTATAGGACATAAGACCTAGGTTTTAGAATTATGATGCCCGAAACTAATTATTTAGAAGTATCCATGAGTTGCATGTTAATAGCTTGTTCATGACAATGCTACCTTACATAAAGGTAATAAAAATGTTGACTTTTTAGGAAGTGTTTGGTTACTGTCCCATGACAGGAGAGACGAACACAGAGGAGACAAAGCAAAAAAAGAGACAGGGATATGATTGTGTTAAGTAGTGGTGTATAATAAAAAGTGATTGTCTTTGTATCATGCTTGGTTATGGTGGACGAAACAATATAAAATATGAAAAAAATCTAATTTACCCTTAGTATGTATTGTTGTCAAGCTTACATATTAAAAGAAAATTAGATTTTATTTTATTTTAATTTAGTTTATATTGAGTGTTGAAATTAATAATATTATGCTAACCTTGGATGCAAAACAAGGACAAGCATGACTGGGTCAACCCGGGCCTTGGATTGATTTGAGTTTAAGAAAAAATAGAGGAATGATTGACTTAGCCTGATTCGGTCAAAAACTAATTAACTTTTTTTTTAAAAAAATAAATTTGGCTCAAAACAAGGTTGCTTTGATTTTTTTTTTAAATTAGGTCAATTTGTTTGACCTTACTTGTGACCTGAATCTTGTTTCGGTTGACTCTTAAGTTGAGTTTTTAAATTATGATAATAATTATTTTTATTCATTCATTGACTCGGGTCAATCCATGTTGACCCTCTCAACACGTGACTCGGGCTTGACCCTAGTTAACTTCTGAGTTGAGTTTTAAAACTACGATAATAATAATTTTTATCCTTACATTGACTTGGGTTGACCCTCACGATCCATGACCCGAGTCTTACCTAGGTTGATCCCTGAATCAAATTTTAAAACTATGATAATAACTATTTTTATTCTTATGTTGACACAGGTTTTGCCTAGGTCATCCCATAAATCGAGTTTTAAAATTATGATAATAACTGTTTTTATCCTTATATGGACCTGGGTTAACGATCAACTCCACGCATAACCGGGCCTTGTCCAAGGTCAATCCTCAAATTGAATTTTAAAACTATGATAATAACTGCTTTTATTATTATGCTGCTTTTCCCTGGATTGACTCTCTAGTTGGGTTTTAAAATTATTATAATAACCATTTTTACCATTACATGTCTATGTTGGACAATTTTGAAATTGAGAGTTTTTTATAAAGATATTTTAGGAACAAAGAATAATAAAATATTGTATTTGGAAATATATCCACTCTGTACCTTTTATTTTGGAAGTATAGAAACTTACTAAAAAATTATCTTAAGAATAAATTTATTTTTATGTCTTTATCATTGTCTTTTCAACCAAACACATTTTTATTTCCATTGTCTCTGTCTCTTATATCTCAAGACAATAACCAAATGCCACTTTATTTCTTGGTAAAGTTCGAAGTTAATACTCCAACTTCATATTGGCAATGCACTTAAAAAAAAACTTTCAAATCCATTTAGGTTTAGGCCTGATCAATGCTTTATATACTATTTAGGTCTCGACCTAAATGGTGACCCAAGCATTAAAGCAACAAATCTGCATAAAAATATCTTGGTGAATGAGAAATACGTCTCAGGACAACACACAAGTATAGTTATACGTTTCTCAAAATGTAGTGTCAACGTTTATTGGTAACATGCATCATATGTTAAAGAAACCTTTTATTGGCTCACACATCGGGCACCGCCTTATGCACACAAACTTATGTTTTATTGACAAGTCCTCTCAGTGAGTATAAATTTCTATGCAACAAGCAAGAGTCTCATTGTAAGTTCCATCTACAAGAATAAACACAATCTTAAAAGCCTATTTGTTCGTCAATATTTTTCCCCAACACGACACTTTCATTCATTAACCTTCTTGCCAATAATAAGGTCACTTAATGAACATCAACATTTCTACTAATGAGTTGCAACATCAAGGCTTATAAATATTTGTTCACCAAGTAAAAGAGAGAGGAATATGTTCTTTAACTTGCATTTTCTATCAATTAAATTTTAATATTAATTAACAGGATATAAATTTTATTCAAAAATTTATTAAACAGATATATTAGAAAATAATATAAATTATATATTAAAAACTATATAATTGATTAAACTTTTAAAATAATCACGCCCTTTCTTGCATTCTTTCTTTCCAACCATCAATCAATTATTATTGATTGGAGAAATAATTCGAAACAAATAATAGTGTATTTTCCCTTTCCCATCAATGGTGTCACCTTCGAGTTTATTCACATTTTTTGTTTTGATTATTTTTAGGAATATGTTCTTTAAAAGAGAGAGGAACAACACAAACTATCTAGTCCATCTTTGAGTCCAAACACCAGCCCTAAACCTTTTAATCTAGCCCGTGGAAAGCACAAATTTCTCTTTGAAGTTTTTTAGTTTCATCATATATGTTTTAAGTTCTCTTCTCTATAGTCTCAACAATAAGGTATTAGGAGGTTATTTTATATTTCTAAGTGTGTATTAAACAATGCAATTGATAATGCCTTAAATATATGTATGTATATATATGAATATTGTTTTTCATCTAAAAAGTTAAGTGCTTTTTAATGGTTTTAAATTCCAATGATAATATCTTTTCAAAGTGCTTTTTATTCATAAAAAAAATATTAAATTGATGTTTTTTTTTTAAAAATCCAAAAACCACTTGAATTGCAATACCGAATAGTTCCTGGTTTGATTTTTTTAAAATTGATTTTTTTAAAGTGTTGTATGATAGTTTTAATGTGCTGATGTAAAAAATAAACAAAATAATATTTTAATATATTTTTAAACAAAAAATATTTTTAAAAAGCATAAAAAAACAAAAAACAACACTCTCTCTAACATGCACTAATGATTACATGGATGAATCAACAATATTATAACCCAATAACTTGAATAGATGATTGTTTAGTGAGGTTTATTAGCATTGATTGTGAGATTTTTTTTTCTTGAAAAAAGCAAATTTTTGGTGGTGAATATCACGTGCATGTGTAGTGTTTCATGTTAGTCATTTGCAAATAAACCCTAGAACCATAATTTTAAAACTCAAACTGTTCCAGAAGGTTAACTTGATACTTGACAAATCTAGGGCTGGAAAAAGAATGAGTTTAAGAAAAATTAAGAAAATATAAAAACCTAAGTTATCTGGTAAAAACTTGAATTAACTTGATAATTTAATAAAATTTGATTGTAATTTATTAATTATTTTTTAACTAAAATAATATTATTTGGATTTATAAAAAAATATTAGAGTTAGCTCAAGATATCTGAACCATGAACTAGATTAATCACTAGGCCGGGTTAAAATATTTACCCAAAACATCCGCTCCACCCAACAGCCGATTAACAGGATCTTCATCGCAGGATGGCTCTCTTTTGTTAAAATACGCTACTGGAAGGTAAGAAAACTCCCCAAGGGCATTTCCGTCACTCAACTCAACCCTCAAATTGAAAGCAGCGTGCACCACCCCAAAAACTCGTCTCACGCTTACCGTCCGATTAATCGTCTGGTGGGCTCCCCCTCTATCTTAAATGCACAAAATTAAGAGATTTATCTTTAACATTTTTTTTTAACTATAAACACCTTTTTTTCCCAAAATAAATAAAACCCCCAAAACCCAAATCAATGTTTTATTTTTCTCCTCTCTGTCTCTCTGTGAAAATTGAAAAACACGAGAAACAAATCTTTTATTTTCTCTCTCTAAAAAACCGACTCATTGTGTGCGTCTCTCTCTCTCTCTCTCACGGACACCAATCGACGATTAATCCCAAAATCGACTCGTCGTCTTCCTTTCAAACGTGACCGTTCTTAACCTTACCCTCGGCGCGTCTAAGCAAAAACCGCCGCCAATACTCAAAAACCCATACCCATTATCATTTAAACCGAAACATCCAAAACGACACCGTTGCTCTTTTCTTTTTTCAAATTCATTACCCGCCGGCGTTTCGGTTCCGGCGATTTTTAAGGTGCGCCGTACATCTCTCTCCTTTTTTTTGTGAAAATTATCGTGACCTGATTATCTAGATAAATCAGTCGTGTTATTCATTTATTGAAGTTTAGCTTCTTGTTAAATAGTCGGCTTCGATTTTCGGCACGATTTTCGCATTCCGATGCTTACTTTCGTCAATTAAACACTCCCGATTCCGAATTTAGGGTTTCCTGATCATTTAAGGTTTATAATTGGAGTTTTAAGTGTGCAGTCATTTGATTTGTGGCTTCACTCATGGATCTATAGTTTGCTTTGTTTTTATCTTCTGTTTTGTTTGTTAGTGGGCTTAGTGATTATTATGATTGGTTTCGTTTCGGTTTCTGATTATTGTTGATTGAATTGAGCCTGTTTTAATGTTTCTTTCATCTCCACTATCATTTGAACTCTTTTAGGCACTTGTTTCTGCTCCTGTTTAGTCTTTGACGGTTGGTTTCGATTCCTGCGAGGTGGGTTTTGTTCGATTTAAGTTTTTTAGGTTTTGAATACCATCATCTGGCAGTTTCAATTGTGATCAGAATGTTCTCTAGTCTTAGTTATTAAATGTATTACTGAACGAATGAGGTTTTATTATTAGAGATTCCATTATTCTGTTATCTGCTACCTTAACTATAATCTTCACTTAATAAAGATATTTTTTCTTTTTACAAATTCGGGTTTTATTTCTTACTAACTAATACAGTGAAGAATATGGGGTTAAAGTTGAACTCTTCTCTTTGAAGACAAAAATTATCTTCTTCTTATAGTGTGGTTTTTACCAAGAACTTTGTGAAGCTTAATTTTAGTTTTTCTTCTTTGTTGTTTATTTTAATTAGTTGGTGGTTTCTAGGCGTTGTGGGGAATTGTAGGAGACAACAGAAGAAGTTACCTCCTGCATTGCATTCATAGCAAGCATTTCTGATAGGGAAAGGCGGTAAATAATTCCATGTGAGATGATGGCATTTTTCAGGAACTATACAAACGAGGCAGTTTCACAGAGTGTCCTAGAAGGAAAGAGGCAAGGTCGGGGTGTAGGTAGAATGTTGGGCAATGAGGATGTAGATATGACTTCTAGTGAAAGAGAATTGGATATAAACACAGATGTGCAATATGAAAGTGAACCGGATGATGTGGTTAGGTTGCAAAGTAATGTAGCTGCCGACCATGATGCTGGCGTGAATAATTCAGAGCTGCAGCCTTCTGGAAGGAAAAATGTGGCTGGAAAATGGGGTTCCAGTTTTTGGAAGGACTGCCAACCCATGGGTAATCCTGGGGAATCCGATTCTGGACAGGATTCCAAATCAGAGGGTAGAAATGCAGAAGGGTCAGAAGATAATGTATCAAATGGAAGGGATGATAGATTAGATTCAGAAGATGAAGAGGGGCAAAAAGAAGCGGGTAAGGGGGGGAAAGGCCATTCTGATGTCCCTGCAGATGAGATGTTGTCTGATGAATACTATGAGCAGGATGGGGAGGATCAAAGTGACTCGGTGCATTATAGGGGGTTTAGCCAGTCTGTTGATTTGAGTTCTAGGCTGCAAAAAAAGCCGGTTCCTATCAAGAATAATGTCTCCAGGAGGTCAAGAGGTTTGCACAATAGTGAAGGTTATGATGGCAATAATAATGATGGCGATGCTGATTATGAGGAAGAAGAAGTTGGTAATTTCTTTGTTATTGTTGCACTGTGATTTGTTTTAATACCATTTCCACTAGAATAAGTGGCGAGATGCATGAATATCTTGTAGTAATTGGCAATTTCTTTTTCTGTTTGATGTTAGATCTATTTTCTTTTTGCTTGCAGAAGATGATCCTGATGATGCAGACTTTGACCCTGATTATGGCATCGCTAGTGGGCATGCAGGAGACAAGGTTATTACCTTTGCACTTACGTATCTGTTATTTGAAGCATGGTTCACTGCCTTTGTATTTTGCACAGCATGTGGATTTATCACAAAGCTTATTGGCCGATTGTCATGATTTTATAGTGCAATCTACTGCTTTAAGTCCAATGTATCATTCCTTGACTTGTTTTGTCTTTATGTTCTTCCATTAGTTTATTGCCTAATTTATATAATATGGCACACTTACATTTTGTGCATGCTGCTAGACATGACAAGAAAACGCTGTAGATTCAGATTATATTGTTTGCATACCAATATTTTATACCAATGCTTTTTACCATGATAAAGTGCTTTTTACCATGATAAAGTGCTTTTTACTGAAATCAGGATAAAGACTGGGAGGGTGAAGATTCAGATGAAGATAATAACAGTGATGATTTGGTCATCTCAGATGGTGATGACGATGATGATTCTTATTACACAAAGAAACCTAAGAGTAGGCAACATGGTAAAGGTGGGCGGAATACAAAATCTGCCAAAGAGAACAAGTCATTGCATGCTTCTGGACGACAAAAGAGAGGGAAACCATCATTTGAAGAAGATGAGTATTCAGCAGAGGATTCTGACAGTGATAGTGATGCTGTTTCAAAGAACATGACCAAGAGAGGTGCACATCTTCGTAAATCTAATGCCCGGTCGACTATGTCAACAAACATTGGTGGAAGAAACAATGAGGTTCGAACTTCTAGCAGGTCGGTTCGTAAGGTGTCATATGTTGAAAGTGATGAAAGCGAAGAAATTGATGAAGGGAAAAAGAAGAAGGCCCAAAAGGTGCAGTCTACCGTGCTATATTTTACCACAAACCTAACTTGCTTTATTGTTTTATCTGCATGAAAAAATGTTATGATCTAGCTGGTTTGGTTAGAAATTATCATCTTACAGATCAGGGCATGTTTGTATGATGTTCTTTTTTAAATTTGCCTTTTATCTTTCTTTTCTTCAAGTTTTTAAAACTGAAGGTGCATGAGTTTTTGCAATGAAAGTGAAAGTAAATTGGTCTTGTGCCCAAAATAATCAGGGTCGTTGGTCTCAACTCCATTTTGTTTTTGCATGCGCATGGTTGTTTGTTTCACTATGTTAGGCCTCTCTTTTTCCCCAGCCTAGCTGGTAAGCCAGATTTTGCAACGTGTATGATTTATGCTCTCTAGGGGAAATTTACACCGGGATATTCTTGTAGAATCCATGCATTTCTATGTTTAGCCAAATTTTTGATATTTTAATTTTTTAGTCAAAAATCCTATCAATGAGGTCAGATCAGTCCTTGTGGTGTATGGTTGGAGGATTCTAGGTAGGTCTCAAAAATTATTTTTTTTGTGTGTTAGAGGTGAATGATGACTGGAAATCATTTGAACTAGTATTCCTAATCTTCTTGTTCATATTTTATATGTAATTGTACTTAAAGATTATTTTATCCTAACATTGTTCTTGTTTTTGCAATTGTGGTTTGGATTGGATTGTACTAGACTTCACAGGCTTCAGTAGTTTAATGGATCCTCGCATTACTATGTCTTCTCTTAAAGATTATTTTATCTTAACTTTTTTCTTGTTTTTGCAATTGTGGTAGTGCTTTGGATTTTATTATACTAGTCTTCACAGGCTTCAGTGTTTTAATGGATCCTCTCATAGCTATGTCTGCTCTTATTACATTTCCTTATTTTTGTCTTCCCCAAAATAGGAAGAAGTTGAAGAAGAAGATGGTGACTCCATTGAAAGGGTACTGTGGCATCAGCCAAGGGGCATGTCTGAAGATGCAGTGAGGAACAATAGATCAACAGCACCTATTCTCTTAAGCCACCTGTTTGATTCTGCTCCTGATTGGAAAGAAATGGAGTTCTTGATAAAGTGGAAAGGCCAGTCACATTTGCACTGCCAATGGAAATCATTCTCTGAGTTACAAAATGTATGATTGCTGTATTTCTGTTGCTTATGCATGCAATTTAAGCTCTATTTTTTAGATGCATTTTTGATTGCTATAATTCTGTTCCTTATGCATGCAATTTAAGCTCTCATTTTAGATGCATTTTTTGGTTTTGATTTACTCTGCTTTGATTTTTTTTATCTGCTGTTTACGTTGCCTGATTTTCTGCCTGTTTTTTGTGTCACCAGCTGAGTGGTTTTAAGAAGGTACTGAACTACACTAAAAAAGTGATGGAAGATGTGAGGTACAGGAGAAAATTTACACGCGAGGAGGTATAACTTTTCTTTTCATAATAGTATGTGAGAAGAAGAGGGAGAAATGCTGGGATGTGCATGTTTAGATATGATAAAAAAACTCTTGATATGAGTTTACTTTGTTACCTGCTGTGGATGTGAGATATTTGTATAGAAATACGCAAACATTGTTTCTACAACAATGAAATAGCTTCATATGTTGTACTAGTTTATTATTTACAAGGACCCAGAATGAATAGGTGATATAATTGGAATTTAGTTGTCTTGCAAGTCAGATGTTTATTTTTCCAAGATGGTAGTCCAACTTGGCATGCTGATACTTGGATACTTGTAATTATAGAAATGCACAAATGCTTGTCTTTTCAACATTATATTCCCCGATCCAAATTATCTATCTGGTTTTACATAGTTTACTTAAATACAAATTAAATTTGCCCGACAAATTGGTTATTTGGGATAACGTTTGGTTTTCCTCTATCAGATCGAGGTGAATGATGTGAGCAAGGAAATGGATTTGGATCTGATCAAGCAAAATAGTCAGGTTTATCTTTTTAGCATTACTTTATTGTGGTCTTTTTTCTCTTTTCTTTTTTATAATCTTACACTGTTTTTAAAATCTCTTTCACTCCAATTCTTGTTTATATGTTTTTGCAGGTGGAGAGAATTATTGCTGATCGAATCACTAAAGATAGCTCCGGAAATGTTGTGCCAGAGTATTTAGTCAAGTGGCAAGGACTCTCTTATGCTGAAGCTACTTGGTATTCTAAACTATACTAGTCTTATTATTTTTGAGTGGTACTTCTGAATTTCTTATATACCTTTTTTATGCATAATTACATCATAGATGTTGTCTTTTTTGCCTGGGTTATGGGGTTCAACACCATGCTTGTGAAATTAGCTTCTTGACTATCCACTGATGAAGTAGTGATGTATGAGTAGGTGTTTGTGATAGTTGCTCTGACATTTAATAGTTAATGATGTGTGGTACAGGGAAAAAGATGTAGACATTTCTTTTGCACAAGATGCTATTGATGAGTACAAGGTTTGGTGCAAACAAATTGTGTTTTTGGTCTTGATTTTTACAAGGAATTTTTGCCCTGGCAATTTACATGCAGAGATTTTTTGTATTCATCATTTCTTTTGCAGGCACGTGAGGCTGCAATTGCTGTACAGGGGAAAATGGTGGATCTACAGCGTAAGAAAGGAAAAGGTGTGTTACTTGGTTTTGCTGCAATTTTTTTGGGCCTTTGTTTCGGTTGAAAAGCTGGATAATTATGACATGTAATATGTGCGGTATTATAATCTAAAATGTTACAGTTTTCTGTTCAGAAAACTGAGGGTTGTTTTCACTTTGCTGCTTCATGTCACTGTCCTACTAGCAATTTGTACTCAGTTTTTTTTTTCATGGTTGCATCATCTATTTTCTAATTTTTTTTTTTTTGCCTTTTCTAATAGTCAAATATCCTTTTGTTTTCTTTCAATTTCTGATTCTATTTTTGCTAGGATAGCTCCTTATTCGATTAAAAAACTTGCACATCTTTTCTATTTTTTTCTTTATTGTATCACGAGTGAAACCAGCCGTACTCATCATTACTCATGTTCCCTGCATGTTATTTTAGTGTGGCACATTGCAAATATAGAAGTTAAATGAGTGAGCATTTTGTTTTCCCTTTTTCTTAGCAAGTTTAAGGAAGCTTGAAGAACAGCCTGAATGGTTGAGAGGAGGAAAGCTTCGTGATTACCAGCTTGAGGGTTTGAATTTTCTAGTTAACAGGTGTGGTTATCATTTGCTTGAAGGGAAAATTGTTGATTAACTTGAAACATAATGTTATTATTAAATTTCCTAATTAGTCTCTTGCATTTGCAGTTGGAGAAACGATACAAATGTTATTTTAGCTGATGAAATGGGTCTTGGAAAAACAGTCCAGTCAGTTTCCATGCTCGGTTTTTTGCAGGTAAAGCTTTTTGCTTTTCTTTTTTCAGTCAACCTTGTAGTTTTATATCATGTTCATTTGTCATGTTACGGAAATTTCATATTTTTTCCATTTGCAGAATGGGCAGCAGATCTCTGGGCCTTTTCTTGTTGTTGTACCTTTATCCACTTTGTCTAACTGGGCTAAAGAATTTAGAAAGTGGCTTCCCAATATGAATGTTATAGTATATGTTGGTACACGTGCTAGTCGAGAGGTTAGTCATATTTTCTTGTCTTTGAGGTAAATGTATTTAGTTTAATTGGATGTTAATGTTGGCATTCAATCTTTAATTTCTTTCTGCAATATAAATTATATTTTTGGATCTTAAAATCATAAGATTTGTTTAAGTTATTGTTATATCACTATCACTATTATTTATTATTTATCATGTGACATTCTATCAATTATAAGCACTTGGAAGGTGCAAAGATTGTTCAAACTGCTGGTTTTATCTTATCAGTGCTGGTAAATGAGAACCATAATAGTTCGACCATAGAGTTCCAGAAGTCATAAAAAAAAATTAATCTAAAAGTTACTTTAATTTCTTGGTTTCTTGTCAGTGTCAGGCCCAGGTACTTTTAGGGTCACTTATCTAGGAATCACTCAAGGATACTGGGATGCTTTATCATTTTGATCCAGATCATATTCCTTTTTGCTTTTAAGAAATATTTCATATTCTCCAGCTCTGTTCTGTGTAATTTCTTTGTTCTAATGGTGCGCTCTTCTTTTATCCAAAAATAAAAAATAAATTGTTGCTTATCAAGTGGTCCATGTTATTAAAGCTCAAGTTTCCAAAATCTCTTGATCCGGGGAAGGTGTGGGATAGCTGAAAGCTCAAAAGCCCTGATTTAGTTGTCATTGTGACAACTGTATATGCGTGCCCCTAGCCTTTTTTTCCCTTGAGAATCGCTGATGGTTGACCATACTCAGTCAACTGCGGGGTGGGGGGAAATTTTGATGTCTTTGTTAATAGAAGTGTAATCCATGCTGGAAGCCATGGCCTCATGATCTGGTTCATCACCATGATGCTAACATTGTCTTCCATGACCTAAGAAAATCTTGCACCAGTAGCATTCTCCGGCACCAGTGCATGATGCCTCAATAGTTGATTAGTTTGGGTCTGTGTAACTCTCGTACTGTCATGTGACAGGGCTTTTGGATTTCTCTCCTCTGTTTCCTTCTGAGACTTGGGGTTTGTTATCCACTGGTATGGTCAAAACTCCAACCCGGAGTCTTAATGGCCTCATTCTTTTAACAAACGGGATGGTAGGGATAAAGACCCAGATAGAAAAGGATTTTGGTTTCTACTCCACCAATAATTGTTATGCTCTTTTATCTGATCCCAAGATGTTTTGTGGCTTGGTTCCAGGTTTGTCAGCAGCATGAATTTTACAATGATAAGAAAGTTGGGCGGCCTATAAAATTCAGTGCTCTGCTGACCACATATGAAGTTGTTTTGAAGGATAAGGCAGTGCTTTCTAAGATCAAGTGGAATTATTTAATGGTCGATGAAGCTCATAGGTTAAAGAACAGTGAAGCGCAGCTGTACACAACTCTTTTGGTAGTGGCATTTCCCAAATAATTTTGTTCTGCATTTGTATGCATGCTGTGATTGATTCTTTTGGTTGTTATTAGGATAAGTCATTTTTTTCCTCTACAGGAATTTAGCACCAAGAACAAGTTGCTAATTACTGGCACTCCATTACAGAACAGTGTGGAAGAGCTTTGGTATTCATTTATTTTCTCAATTCCACTACTATAATTTCTGATAATCAAACTTAAATTATTGTGTGCCAAATTCATGCTCAGATGTGATAACTATGAAGGCCTGTGAAGTTTAGGAAACTGTTTATAGCACAGATTTTTTTCATATAATCTTTATTTTACCACCTTTTGAGATAAGAGCTGCTCATGCATTCACATGTTCTATTCACTTTTTTTTTGTATTTTCTTTCATTTAACTCTCATTTTGGCACATTATTAAACATGCCCGAACCAAGCACCTTTTGTCTGGGGAGAACTGATGATACTAATCATGATATTTTAATGTTGGGCAGATCTATTTTTGTGCATATTTTGCATTTGGAAATCTTTAGGAGGTGATTGATCTGTTGGTTCTGCTGATTGTTTACTGTCTTCATTGCTTTGTTTTGTTCAATGAAAGTTCATTGTTGATTATTATTTTTTGTGACCTTTTCCTCTGAAGTGTTTCCTCCCTTGGTTGCTGCATATCTCTCTTGTTTGCCTGCACCAATTGATTTTTTGTTTTTTCTCATAATATGCCAGGGCTTTGCTTCATTTCCTTGATCCTGACAAGTTTAGGAGCAAGGATGATTTTATTCACAATTATAAGAATCTTAGCTCTTTTAATGAAATTGAGGTACAGTACGCTGTCAGTTTTGCTCATCACCGTTGGCATACACACACATATTGTTCTTCGCATAAATGATTTTTCTTTTGTTTTTCTTTTTAGCTCGCTAATCTTCACATGGAATTGAGGCCTCACATTCTCAGAAGAGTCATCAAGGATGTGGAGAAATCCTTGCCTCCAAAAATAGAGCGCATTCTGAGGGTTGAAATGTCTCCTCTACAGAAACAGTGAGTGATGTTTTCAATTTGTGATAAAAGGACATTCTTCTGGATTGTTTGTTCACAACTTTTGTAATTTGTTGGGTTTGCATATGTTCAGATACTATAAATGGATTTTGGAACGTAACTTCCAGGACCTGAACAAAGGAGTTCGTGGGAATCAGGTTAGTATCTATGATGAAGTTATGGATATTATCCCTTAACTCTAGGCTTGGAAAGTAAATTTTACTGCTATTTGTGACATCACTAGAATTACAAGTCAAAACATTCTTGATGATGCTCTATCTGTTGCGATTAAAAAGATGGCAGAGGCACTGCTTTCATGGATCAGAACTGACTGAAGTTACATGTCCCTTTGTATTGTGTTGAAAACTGACAGTATCAGTTTTATGTTTTCTTATGTTTTCAGGTCTCACTTCTGAATATTGTGGTAGAGTTGAAGAAATGCTGCAATCATCCCTTCCTATTTGAAAGTGCAGATCATGGTTATGGCGGGGACATCAGTACCAATGATAGCAGTAAACTGGAGAGGATTATCTTAAGCAGTGGAAAGCTAGTTATACTTGACAAACTACTTGTCAGATTGCACAAGACAAAACATCGTGTCCTGATTTTTTCCCAGGTTTTTTTCAAAAGCATTTTTGTTGTTATGCCCCCTGGACAGACATTTTCTGACTGTATGTTATTTAGGTATGCCTTCTAACAATAAATGATATTATGATCTCTTTCATTTTGGGTCAGCCTCTCGGTTAAATGTGGATAAGCTGATTAATTATCCGGAGGGTAAACAATGGTCGCTTCAACATTTTCTTATTTTCTTGACAAACAGCATGTTCAATATCAGGCATTTTCTTGATATTCGTGATTTATTGTCTTTAGTTAAATTTGGATAAATTGGTATAGCAGGGAACAAATATTGCATATGGACGCCAGCCTTTGTTTAGTAGATAAATTGTTTGGGCATTTGCCAGGTACCAGGGCTGTCTACTTGGGAACTGCTTATACTCACCTTCCTTGACACATCTTCTTTTCCACTCTTAAAATTCCATTCTATCTCACAATTCAAGACAAGTACCAAGTTCTAGCCTGAAATGACACGTAGCTGAAGTTTTTGCAGTGGGTTGTGATGATAATTTTGTGTGTTACGATGATTATTGTGTCAAATTGAGTTTAATCATGTAAATATCCATTATAGAAACATTGTCTTGGATGCATTATTTGAACTAATTTATTTCAACTTAATTGGCACATAGACATGAAGTGACTAATGAATTGTGGTATTAAACAACTGCTGCAGATGGTCAGAATGTTGGATATACTGTCTCAGTACATGTCACTCAGAGGGTTCCAGTTTCAAAGGCTTGATGGTAGCACAAAGGCTGAGTTGCGTCAGCAGGCAATGGAGCATTTCAATGCACCTGGCAGTGATGATTTCTGCTTCCTTCTTTCAACTCGGGCTGGTGGGTTAGGCATCAATCTTGCAACTGCTGACACAGTTATAATATTTGATTCAGACTGGAATCCTCAAAATGACCTGCAGGTTGGAGCACAACAAGAACCTTTTTCCTTCATGTCTTCGTGTTGAATTATTTAGAGGAAACATACGTTGCTTAACTTAATCGTTTGATGATGTATCAGGCAATGAGTAGAGCTCATAGGATTGGGCAGCAAGAAGTTGTTAACATCTATAGATTTGTGACAAGCAAAAGCGTTGAGGAAGATATCCTAGAGAGAGCTAAGAAAAAGATGGTAGTTTGGTGAAGCTGATGTCTATTAGTGCTTTTCATTTCTTTCATCCCAATAGTCGTTATTTGCAGACACACAAAAACAATAGTCATTTAAAATTTTGACATTCTGTGATGCTGTCTAATAATATGTAACTTGGTTATTTTACTTGTCTTTTGTGCTGCATGTGTTCTTTACAGGTTCTTGACCATTTGGTGATCCAAAAACTGAACGCAGAGGGTAGATTGGAAAAGAAAGAAGCAAAAAAAGGGAGTTATTTCGACAAAGTAAGAACACAATCAAATCATAGTTGTGTCTGTTTTTTTGGTACTAGCCTATATTTCTAAGCATAAATATGGGTATTGAATTGTAGATTGAGCTCTTCTTTTTATGATTTTTGTGACATTCTCAAATTCTGCTATTTGCTGCTGCATTATCGACCCTTAGAATTATTGCACATAAATTTTTGATTGCAGAATGAGCTCTCAGCAATTTTAAGATTTGGGGCCGAGGAACTTTTTAAAGAGGACAATGATGAAGAAAGTAAGAAAAGACTCTTGAGTATGGATATTGATGAAATTCTTGAACGAGCGGAGAAAGTTGAAGAGAAGGAAGCTGGAGGAGAGGATGGGAATGAATTGTTGGGTGCTTTTAAGGTAAGTAAATAACTTGTTATTTTCACTGTTAGAATGCTGCCTGCCTTCGTATTTATGTACTTTCTTTATTTTGATTATATCCAGGCTGCTGCCTCATTTACTTTGGGGTAGTTTTAAGAGTGTAAAAAGTGGGTAAAATGATAGTTTAAAAATTGTATCATGCACCCCAACATCAAATTGATTTTGAATTAAATTGAACTAAATTAAGTATTGTGCATCACGGGTCCAATACCTGGATATACGGGAGAGAAATATTGGTTATAAGTTCGATGAAGAGAGAGAATGCTGAAGAGGACAAATTTCCTCGCTTGAATTGTTGGGTGCTTTTAAGGTAAGAAAAAGTTTTGTTGCCCATTCATCCTTTTTGTGAGTGTGGTAACTTCTGCTTTTAGGTGTTTTTTAAAAGTGCAGTTGCTTTGAAAAAAATATCAAATTGATGTTTTTTTAGTGTTTTTTGATGATATGTGCTCATATAAAAAAAATATCTGAAAAAAAATCATTTTGATGCTTTTTTAAGTGAAAAACACTTTAAAAAATACCCCACACCACAATACCAAACATGCACCAAAGCAAGCACAACCTCAATTGTGTATGGAGACATTTTTTTAGGTGGATGTGGAGGTGGGTGGGTGCTGGTTTGCATAGGGATGCATTGTCATATTTATTGATGCCCTTACAATTAAATTTGCTGATTGATTTAATTTTGGATTTTATTCAGGTTGCAAATTTTTGTAGTGCTGAAGATGATGGGAGTTTCTGGAGTCGATGGATAAAACCAGATGCTGTAACTGAGGCTGAAGTATGCATCTCTTTTGCTGAATTTGATTTAAGATTTTATAGATTTGACCACTTAACATTTTTTTTTTTTAATATGACTAGTGAATTTCAGTTCAATTCTTTTGCAATTATCACAGCTTTTATTTGAGTAATATTTTTTTTCAGGAAGCTTTAGCTCCTCGGGCTGCAAGAAATATTAAGAGTTACAAGGAGGATAATCAACCTGAGAGAAGTAATGAGAGAAGCAATAAACGGAAAAAGAAAGGTTTGGAAGCATCAGAACCACAGGAGAGAGTGCAGAAGCGTCGCAAAGCAGATTATTCTACCCCCCTAGCATCAATGATTGAGGGAGCATCCGCTCAAGTAAGAGAATGGTCTCATGGGAATCTGCCTAAGAGAGATGCTTTACGTTTTTCTCGTGCGGTATGGCTCTAATTTATCTTTTGAATTTCTGAGATTGTTAAAAGTGAAAACAAATCCTTGTTTTAGACAGTCTAGAGCCTCGAATACCTACATTTTCCGTTATTGGATTTGTCAAGTAATAACCAATGTTTTCAGATTCCTTAACTAGTTTTTCAGTTTAATTTATACTATAATCAGCAATTTCATCCTCTGTAGAAAGTTTCAGCCTTCTTACTTTCTTAATGTTGGGATTGGTTTTTAACCCTCATTTCTTTCTTATGTTGTGAATTTGTTGGTAGAATATTTATTTTCTTTTCTTTCCCCTCCCCCTACTTTCTGTTATTTTTTCGAACTCGCTAGACAAATTTAGCCAGTCAGAATCGGTTTTCTTATTTTTCTGACCTGCCAATATCATCCTAATGGAAAACTTGCTGAAATGCGAGAACTGGGCAAGCTTGGAGTGCTTCTGCCATCTTGGAAGTTTATGAGACAGCTCTTTTTTCTTGCCTTTTTTTTTTCATTTTAATTAACAGTTGTAGCTGCTGGCCTTTCATTCCTAAAGCTTGGATTCTCTCTCTTTTCTTATCGTTTTGAATTAGGTGATGAAGTTCGGGAACTTGAACCAAATAGACTTGATAGTTGAGGAGGTTGGTGGAACAGTGGCAGCAGCCCCCCCTGAAGAACAGATAGAGCTTTTTGATGCTTTGGTTGAAGGTTGTAGAGAAGCAGTTGAAGTTGGAAATCTGGACCCAAAGGTTGGTTTTCTGATAATGCACACTGTTTGTTGGCGCTGCATCTTGTCTGTATGTTGTTGAATACCATAATAAGTGTCTCTGATACAACAATTTCAAATGGGATTTACTTTAGGGTCCTTTGTTGGATTTTTTTGGTGCCGCTGTGAAGGCAAATGATCTATTGAGCCGTGTGCAAGTACTTCAGCTGCTAGCAAAGCGAATTAGCCGTTATGAAAATCCCATTGCACAATTTCGAGTTTTGACGGACCTGAAGCCTTCAAACTGGTCTAAGGGATGTGGCTGGAATCAGAGTACGTGTTTCCTGTTTTTTGTAATATTATCTAAGAGGATAATGATAGATTTGTTTCCTTTAGCTGATTGATTATGGTATTTCCTTAGTTGATGATGCGAGGTTGCTTCTGGGAATACACTTTCATGGATTTGGCAATTGGGAGAAGATACGGTTAGATGAAAGGCTTGGCCTTTCGAAGAAGATTGCTCCAGCAGAACTCCAGCATCATGAGACCTTTCTACCACGTGCTCCAAATTTGAAGGAACGTGCTAATGCACTCCTGGAGATGGTAAGCTATGATTCAGAAAGCAGGAAAACCCAAAATTGTAATGCAGGGCTTTCTTTATGCCCTCATCCAGTTTCTTGCTGTCAGCCTTGCAAAGCTATGTTTCCATTATGCTTTTATGCTATGTTCTATTATGAAACTTGAGGTTACCATTCAAACAATTGCCACAGCAGACATGAGTATATTCATCCTAGCTTCATAGTTCCACGGACAATTGTGCAAGCTCAAGTCTTGAAATTCGCAGCCAACCTTACAATACTTGTATACTATGTTTATTGTTAAACTTCTGGTTACCATTTAAAAATTGCCAGAGCATACATGAGTAAATTAATTGAGCAAGCTACCCAGTTTGACAGACAAAAGTGTGCAGGGTCAAGACTTGAAGTTTCATCATCCGTTGCTTATAATATGCTTGTCTAAATATGGAAGTAATTCCATAAGTGCTTCCCTGTTTTTTAATTGTTCATTACAGTTCTATCGCACATCTAATTACAAAGTGCAGTGGATTTTATGTTCTGATACCTTTCTTTTTCAATCAGGAACTTGCAGCTGTTGGTGGAAAGAATGCAAATGCTAAGGGTGGTCGGAAGGCCTCCAAGAAGGGGAGAGAGAATGTTTTGAACTTCTCTGTAGCTCGGGGCAGGGACAAGAAAGTGAGGCCTGGGTCTGTAATGGTGAGTGTACAAACAAACAAGAACAGGCCTCAGAGACCCCAGAGAGTTGAACAGTTAGCAAAAGAGGAGGGTGAGATGTCAGACAATGAGGAATTATGTGAGCAGTTCAAGGAAGTAAAATGGATGGAATGGTGTGAAGAAGTCATGTTTGATGAAATTAAAACCCTGAAACGTCTTAACAAGTTGCAGACTACCAGTGCTGACCTTCCGAAGGAAAAGGTACAACATCTTTTGTTCTGACAGTCCATTGTCTAGCAATTTTTATTTTTGTATGCTAGAAGTTTATGTTCAACCTTATCTTGCAGGTGCTTTCAAAAATAAGGAATTATTTACAGCTTATTGGACGGAGAATAGACCAAATTGTCTTTGAATACGAGGCAGAGCTTTATAAACAAGATAGTATGTGTTTCTCCATCCTGCACATATTCAATTACTTTTGGTGCTCTGCCACTTATTTTCTTTTAAATCAATATCTTCTCAGGAATGACTATGCGATTATGGAAGTACGTTTCAACTTTTTCAAATTTATCCGGTGAGAGACTTCGTCAGATTTATTCGAAACTTAAACAAGAGCAAGAGGAAGATGCAGGGGTTGGACCATCTCATGCCAATGGTGCTGCATATGGTTCTGTTGACAAAGACGGTGATTCCAACAGTTTTCCACCCCTTTCTCGTAATTTTGAGAGGCAAAGAGGGTATAAAAATGCATCAGCCTATCCAATGTCAGAACCAATAAACAGAGGTCATGATGCTGGGAAATTTGAAGCGTGGAAACGACGAAGAAGAGCTGAAGCTGATATTCAACCCCAATTTCAGCCCCCCTTACAAAGACCTATTAGTAATGGTACCCGTTTATCTGACCCTAACTCATTGGGGATTCTTGGGGCTGGACCAGCTGATAATAGGCCTTTTATTGAGAGACCTTTTCGAGCACGTCAAACTGGTTTTACACCAAAACAAAATTTCACTTCAGGTATAAAGTAGGCTTAGTGGAAGGAGAGCAACTGGTTAAAAAGGCTTCAGCCTGTATGTTTCCCCTAGTCGGTTACTTCTTGAGTCATTGGCTATACTGTGGAATTCTTTTCAAACATCACGGTAAGAAGGTGCCAATTCCTATTTGGTTGCTTTCTGGCTTAACTGAAATATCCTTTGGATAAGGAATCTGCATAATTGTACAAAAGGCAAGCTGAGGGAATGGCCAAAATCAATTGACATGAGCAAGATGAATGTGGTCGTGCAACACTTTTTTGTTTGTTAGGAAATGAGTCAAGTAATTTGTTTTACGAATATAGTGAAAGAGTTAGGGAAAGAAATATTAAAATCTCATTCAATTTGAAATATACATAAATGAGCGGAACATCTTCATGCGCCTTTAGAGAAGTGTACATTATCATTTTTGCATAATTTTCCTTCCATTTTACCTTTAATAATTTCAGTTTTTCAATATTATGAACCTTGTGTTAGTCTTGTCTGACACTAATAAAACTTGTAATTGTGTTGATAGTTGTGTTCTGTTTTTGGCATTTTGTTAGATTTTAGCTTTGCTTCTGATGTGGTATTATTATTGTCTGTTTTTAAACTGATTCAGCTCTACTATACACATGACAGTAGTGTTAGATGATGCCTCTTTTTTTTTTTTTCTTCTTTTCATTTTGCTTTCTGCTATATGACGCTGCAAGTTATTTTTCAGTCTATATGAAGTGCTGGGATGTATACGTGCCCTCACCTTTATAATTCAGAAAAATGAAATTGCCTTGGCTATGGATCAGAGGTGAAAACTGAAAAGCTGCCGTTATCACCTGTGAATGTAGGTGGAGTCTAGAGAGACTACCCAAAAGCTGTAGGCAGGTATGTGAGGTGCTGTTATGACCTCGCTTTCCTGTTTTCCTTGTGAGTTCTGTGTTGACCGATGCTGTTTGTTATCAACTAACAGCTGGGAGTGCTTTGCATTAGAATTGTGGAATGTTGATATTCCTCTGTGTCTGTGGTAGCTACCGAGTCTTGATAATGCAAATAGCTATTTGTCGATTAAGTGGTCCGCTCTTCCATATCGTTGATGCTACTTTATCCACGGATTTCAGATGTTGAAAGGTTATGAGTTCTCGTGCTCCTGTCTATTAAACCCTAGCCTGGGTCTAATTTTTTCAGAAGCTGTGCTGCATGTCCATCGATTGCTTGTAGAGTTTGTCCAGCGCAACGGTCTTTTGACCCTCTTCTTCATCCCGCATGCACGCGGACAAACCTTTTAATTGAAAGTATGGATGCTAGCTTGTTCACAGAGGTCCATTAATCTCCCATCAGAACGAATAATTTTGTTAATCTAATATCATTAATCATCTAGCCATTAATTGTTTGTACCAGATAATCTGCTTCCTGCTAGTGCGGATTGTTTTTGTTTTCATGCTATCTGGGGAGCGGGATTAGTCACAGAAGTGTTTTCTCATGTTTGGAAGGACAACTAGGAAAGTTTTAATTCCTGAAGAGTATAAATTGCCGGATATTTTTGTTTTCCTGAAGTGTGCAGGGTCATTATTATTATTATTGTCAATTTAAGTAACTTAATCTCACTTGTATGGTTAGAAATTTGTGAAAGACATGAGGGCAAAATAACACCACCGTATCATATCGTTCACGAGAGGCCAGATAAGGGAAGTAGTCTCCAGAAAAAAAGTAGTAAGCCCCACGAAGTCCAACCCGCCAAAAAACTCAAGGCAGAAACAAAAGGGATGAAAAAGGAACAAGATTGAAAGGTGCTGTGTGGTCATAAACACCACAGGGGAGGTGTGGTTGATGACCCTTTATCACATTATCTTTCACATTGCTTTCTCAACCTCATACCACCTTCTTCCAAAAACCATGCATATAGTGCCAAATGAGGTTATCATTCCGAATCTTTGAAAAAAATAGATGAACAATTAGTTTTGCTTGGCAAAATAGACAGGTAAGTATTATTCTTCTAACAGCCCTGATATTTTACAATCTGTTTTGTGTCCACCAATTGAAGAAATAATTTTCCCTTATGCCCTAATCACAATAACACAGCACAAAGCTAGAGTAAATGACAAGAAGATGATGATGATGATTGGATATGATTTCTAGTATTTCATGTTTGAAAGAGAAGACGAGGGCTCGCTTGAATGGAAATTAGTCCATCTCGATTTTCTTTCCAAGCTTTTTATGATTCAATGGTGACAATATTAAGGCTCTCTAACTTGAAGCTTTACTATCTCTATTGAAATTAAGAACGAGAGTATTGAAACTATGACTATAAGTGCTATTCTGGTTCTTAAATACATAACATCCTTGAATTTCATCTAACATTTAATGCTAAGTATTTCACTTGGCCAAATACTTCGAAGCCAGAAGAAAAGGATAGTAAAATAGAGGGATACCGATGCAAATAAGAGAAAGAAAAACCCTAAACTAGAAAATATGCAGTGTTACTGGAGATTCAATGCAGGCCAACATGTCAAGTCATTCCTAGCCGCGGGATTCCAATCTTTATCTGCCAACTCAGTGAAAAGATGAGCCCGCATGGGACAATGATTGGCTCTCCCGCCCTCTTATTAAACTGAACTCTTCCTTGGCATCTTACTACAGGCACTTGTCCCCTCAACACTCTGCCAAGGAAAAAGAAAAAAGAAAAGAGGCAAAGACACGTTTCTCTACTAACTTTTGATCAAAAGTCACCACAATCAGGCATGTAATCCCTGAAAGCAGTACTCTCTCCTGCTATTCCCATCCTTTTCTGCCTATCTTTTTGTGTATATCTGTTGTATATATCATCATATCTTTTATGTTTCTGTTCTTAGCTTAGCAGAGGTATGGTTTTGTTTTGATTGCTCGTGAGTTACACTAAATTTAGACACTGACGCAAGCCACACAACCACACAAATACACCTGCTATGTTACTGCTTTCAATCTTGTTTTGGTTCCTCTACTTCCACTGCAAAAAAGAACAAAAAAAGATTGTTTTCTTTAAGAAGTTGAAAGCTGATTGAGTAAAATATTGGCATGATATATTTTCATTAATTATTATAATATGTGATAGCATGAACGTGTTGATAGAAATTATCTGTGTTTCTTGATCATTAAGCACGCAGCATGCTTTACATTTCCATGTGCAATCGAACTTCTTAGAAAAAAGAAACGCTTGATTAAGACATGATGTGCTGATGCACTCTCTATTTGAAGAAAAACTCAATTTGTATTGGAAGTAGAAGAACTAGAGTTAGATACAAGATGTAGTTAAGACTTAAGATCATGTTGTGTTTCAAATTTAATGTAGTGTCGATTTTTAATGATTTTTTTTTTGTTTTTTTTTATATAAGCAACCTATAAGAAGTAGACAATGATATGCCAAGGAGTCATCCGTGTGGTTTAACTCGAAAAATCTACTTAATCGTCTCAAATTTAAATTGTAGGATGGCTGGCTGGAAATTTAGGGAATTAGAATACGGTTATTTTGCTATTATTTGTCTAGATATATTTAATGTCTTCAATGGAGTTAAAATCAGACCATTATGAATGAACTTGCCTATTTTGAAGTCAACAGCACTGCATGAATTGTCCAAATGAAACTGCCTAGAATGAAATTCTAAAATTTTAGCTCGTTGACACAAAAATAGTTTGTTGGTGACTTTCCATAGGGGGGAAAATGGACTACTTTTATGGACCAGGAAGGAATCATCTGTTTGTTCCAGGGCCGGTTAATATTCCTGAATCAGTCCTGAGGGCAATGAACAGGAACAATGAGGATTACCGTTCTCCAGCAATTCCAGCTATGACTAAAACTCTTCTTGAGGATGTGAAGAAGATTTTCAAGACTACCTCAGGAACTCCATTTATCATCCCAACCACAGGTACTTTCATCACGACCAAGACTTAAAGTTCTAAAATGTTTGTAGTTAATCTGCTGCACAAATCCAGCAAAATGCTTCAGAATCCCTGGATACTACTATGTCTTAATTTTACCTGGTTACAGTAAAATTTGTTTTTGGAAGTATTTGCTAACTTATGCCATCTTATTGAAGGAACGAAATAACTGGCGATTACTTCTATGTTATTTAGCTAATCGTAGTTTGTGTTAGTTGACATTGTTATTTTGGTTCAGGCACTGGTGCATGGGAGAGTGCACTTACCAACACATTGTCTCCTGGAGATCGAACTGTATCTTTCCTGATAGGCCAATTCAGTTTGCTCTGGATTGATCAGCAAACACGCCTTGGTTTCAATGTTGATGTTGTAGAGAGCGACTGGGGTCAAGGTGCCAACCTTGACATCCTGGCCTCAAAACTTGCGGAAGATACCGCGCACACCATTAAGGCTGTTTGCATTGTTCACAATGAGACAGCAACTGGAGTTACCAACAACTTGGCTAAAGTTAGAAAAATACTTGGTAAGTGTGTATGATTAACGCCTATCAGTGGCAAACCTTAGCTGCAATAATAAAGTGCCTCCTCGTATGAATCCCTATGTATGTTAATATCCTTGATTGTTATATTGCTTGCTTAGATTTTTCTCAGGAGAAATCAAGGATCTTTTCCAACATAGACTATCTAAAATATGCGTTGATATCAATATATAATCCTATAAATGTCGTTGGCATATTGTGTTTTTCTAAGTTCTGGATCATGAAAGCTACACCTGCATCAGATTCAGTTGCAAGGGGACCGACTGAGGCACCTATATATATAGAGAAAAATCCCCAACTACTCGAGAGTTTTGGGTTGATACTCGAAAGTGCTGTCCCACTTGTATTCTGATCTTCAAGTATGATGTAGGTTCCCCCGAAGCAAAATAGCACTTCTTACGGTGGGTATATTCTAATGCTTATTACGTTTGCTCCAGTGATGTTGCGCTTCTTCTACCTATCCTCTAATAAATGCATTAATAGAATGTAGATAATGCATTGTACTTGGATGATAAGTTCGACTACATATAGATCAAAACTGAATTGTGATCCTTGCTTAATATTGTCCATCTCGCTAGGGACGAGAAGCTTTTCATAGCACTTATAAATCAATAGTTCAAAATGCACGAGTGAGGCATACTCCAGCGTGCTCTGTGCTGGAATTTTATGGGGTAGAGCTTATGCAGTGCAAGATACATGGAAAATATCGTGTTCCTCACCCATATATTGAAAACGATCAATTCTAAACTTACTATTTATTTTGATTGTTATGCTTTATTTGACAAACAACATAAAGTTGTGTGTCAGCATTCAGCTTAATTTTTCCCGATTCTGTGGCTTTGGGACATGATAATTCAGTTCTTTCATCGTTTAATTTTAATCTCCATCACTTGAAATCGATCACATGTTTTTTTATGATTCAGATGACTACAGGCATCCAGCTCTCTTCCTTGTTGATGGAGTGTCCTCCATTTGTGCTCTTGATTTCCGTATGGATGAATGGGGAGTAGATGTGGCTTTAACCGGCTCTCAAAAGGCTCTCTCTCTTCCTACCGGGATGGGTATCGTGTGTGCAAGCCCCAAAGCTCTTGAGGCATCTAAAACTGCCAAGTCGTTTAGAGTATTCTTTGACTGGAAGGACTATTTGAAATTCTACAAGCTTGGAACATTTTGGCCATATACACCTTCCATCCAATTGTTGTATGGACTAAGAGAAGCACTGGACCTCCTTTTCGCGGAAGGACTCGACAATGTGATTGCAAGGCATGCTCGTCTAGGAAAAGCAACAAGGTTACTCCTTTTCTTTTCCTTTTTAATGTTTTCCTTTCAATTAAGTCATCTAAATTATTGCTTCGTCGGACAGATGCTAAGTCATGACTCTTTGAATCTTAAAATTTAGGCTTGCTGTGGAGGCATGGGGTTTGAAGAACTGTACTCAAAAGGAGGAATGGTTCAGTGACACAGTGACTGCAGTTCTTGTTCCCCCATACATTGATAGTGCAGAAATTGTTAGGAGGGGATGGAAAAGATACAACTTAAGCTTAGGTTTGGGTCTCAACAAAGTAGCTGGCAAGGTTTTCAGAATAGGGCATCTTGGCAACCTGAACGAGGTAACCTTCATTTTTCCATATCCATTGGCATGTGCATTTAGTGATTCATTAAACATCATCCAGACAACCATTTTATGAATAAATCCAAGAAGGATATTTGAGTACATGAAGACACTGCCGGCAGTAGCAACAAATAATGCACAAAAAATAAATAATAAAACAAAAAACTGTCCTTCAAATTGTATTAGAGAATCATGAAACAATTTGCCTGTTATGAATGGATTCATCAGTCATGCATCAAGGGAAAAAAGAATATGATCAACAGTAAGAGGTCAATGCATCTTGTTGCCAGTGGGAGCTTCAATTTGTTTCCTATCAGCCTTTTGAACTGGTAATTGTGGGCAGGGAGACTGCTTTGGAATGTTTAAAGACTCAGATTCTTAAGAGTCATAATAGCATCTGAATGGTCTCATGGGGTTCAGAGCTAAACTAAAGATATAAAAATCCTATTACTGTTTAAACTTCAATGCTTGTCTGAATATCTTTTAAGTTCTGATAACAATATACTCGATTAAGTAGCTGTAGTTCAATAAAAAATGCAACCTTTTGCTTTTATAACTATGACGTAGTAGCGGATAAACTGAATCTTAATTATCAGTCATGATAAATTGTTAGTATCAAGACAGTCATAACTCTGCCAAATGGATCCTGATTCCTGAATTAGGCCCTCGTTCTCTTCTTATGCAACATGATCTGTCAAGCATTTTCATTAATATTTCCTTGCCTTAGCATTTCCTTTTAAAGATAATGACTTGGAAAATATAACCCACCAAAAAGTCATTTTTATGGTTGCTCTGCTTCATTCCTTCTCTGCATTTAATTTCTTTTCTCAGTTGCAATTGTTGGGCTGCCTTGCCGGAGTGGAGATGATACTCAAGGATGTTGGTTACCCTGTAAAGTTGGGAAGTGGAGTAGCAGCTGCTTGTGCTTATCTGCAGAACAGTACCCCTCTGATCGCTTCCAGGATTTGATTCACATGCCATCAATGTAATTATTCTTTTTCTGCTATTCGCTTCCAGAAACTCTAAATTATGAATGTTTTCCTTCCCGTGCTTGTACTCATTGAGACTCCCAAGGTCTCGTTATGTAAATCTGTGCTTCTTACAGTATCATGTATCTGAAACATCAAATCAAAGTCTATTTTTTAGAGAATATTTGAACATTTAAAGTATTATCTAGTAATTCATCAACAAGACAGGTACTTCTGATGCAGATAATAATTATACAAGTACACGTTGGAACTAAATTGTGCTATATATTTTGGTTATAAGAACAATCATTGTATGTCAAATCATACCGATGAGACCCAGGACTTGTAGTCACAATGTAGTGGCAGTAATATTTGGAGTTCATGGATGCTGAGGAAACTAAATGGAGAAATACTTATTTCACATGGCTGTAGTTTCTTGATTGACTTGTGCCTCTCAATTTTCCAAGTTAGTGTCGTGTTGTATTCTTCTTGACTTGTGCCCCTCAATCTGTTTTTCTTTACAGATGCATAAATTCTCTTGTTTTTACAAAACATAGCTTCAAATCCTAATGCTTATTGCTAGATGAGAGTAAAAGGGTCATTTAATTTGATGTTTCTGAAATGCCTCTCACGTTTCTTAGAATCTCTGTAGCTCATCATTCTGTGGATCTTACATAAACGATTTTAGCTTAGGTTTCCCCAGGAATCAATGACAAGAGATTTACTAATTTCGTGGCTTCTTGGAAGGACAGCAGGAATAAAAGACATTTTGTTTTTTTAATTTACCAGTGGGATATGTCATCTGCAGCATAAAAGACTTGGAAGTTTAGATGTTTTTGTGCTTTAAAAATATTTTTTTAAAAATTATTTTTTTATTTTAAATTAATATTTTTTTTTATGTTTGTAAATCATTTTGATACACTGATATCAAAAATAATTTTTTTAAAATAAAAAATATTATTTTAATATATTTTTGAGTGAAAAACACTTTGAAAAGCAACCGCAACTATGTTCCCAAATACACCCACCAGAAAGCAGTGGCTAATTATCTCTCGTTATTAAAACTACATTCGTTAAATCAGTTTAGTCTGTTAACTCGATAAAGTTATGATATGATCCAATAAAGTTTTAATTTGAACACTGATGTTAAAAATAATGTTTTTAAAATAAAAAAAACATTATTTTGATATATTTTTGAGTGAAAAATACTTTGAAAAGCAACCGTAACCACGCTCCCAAATCCGCCCACTAGAAAGTAGCAACTAATTATCTCTCGTAATTAAAACTACATTTGTTAAATTAGTTTAATCGGTTAACTCGATAAAGATATGATATGATCCGATAAAGTTTTAATTTTGAATTGATTTTGTTTGATTAAAAAGGGTTAAATAAAAAAAATATTTTTAAAAAAGTAAATTAAGATTATTTTGAACAAAAATAATATATATTGATTGATTTAATGATCCATGAATTGATTCTACAACTTAATTATCCAAATATTTGTTTAGATTAAACCTTAAAGGTTGTTAAACAATCATGATTAAAACTTGAAATGCTTAAGATAATATTTTATTTCCTGAAAAGTTTGAAATTTTTTTTTATATATAAAACATTTCAAAAATCTAATTGGTAGATCACCTTACAATTTAATGCATTTTAATAATTCACTTAAAATTTTCAAATATAAAATTAAATTTAACCAAATATTTTTTCTGGAGGGTTTATTTGCCAGGGTATTTAATAGTGTTGTAATGGTTATTTTTTAAAGTTTTTTTTTACTTGAAAATACATTAAAATAATATTATTTTATTTTATTTTTTAACATTAAAATATCCAAATATATATATATATATATAATTTTAATTCTTTTTTGACTAACAGATTTGTAATCCCAAACGGGGCATAGAACTGAGTCGGACACAGCAACCATTTTTGGAGTTTATTTCTTTCTAATTTTATTTGAGTTTTTAATAAACCATATAGAAGGTAACCGAAGATAATACCTTAAGGATGTATTTCGAGTTTCGACCTAGTTTTCCAGACTGAGCGGCCCACTGGACCATTAGCCAAGCCCGCTTGTCTGTGACTGGAGAGTAGAAGTAAAAAATAAACGTTAGGGTTGTGGCTTTCAAGGTGGTCGAAATTTAGAAAATTCTGAGCTCGTTCATCTGAAGCCTGAGCTCTCGACAGCTAACAAAACAGCAAGTAACCTTGGTGCAATCACTCCTGCTTTTTCTTCTGCTTCAACTTTCTGTCTGCACTTGCAAAATCCACCTCTCTTGCCTTGCAATTTCTTGTTTTTCCTATGCTTTAGCTTCGTTAGTTTTTGCTTGTAAACTGTTTGTTCTGGTACTTGAGAGAGAACCTAAAGTGTTTTTTCTTTTCTTTTTTGGGTTTAGTTTGATAGTAGAATTTGAGAAAGCATAGAATACAATGGATGGAAGATTAGCGAATAAATGGAGATTAACAGTGAACGAGAAGAAATTCATAGAGACTGCTTTGGCTTCAAACCTTAGAATTGATGGTCGCAATCCTCTTGAGTATCGTAAAATTACCATCAAGTTTGGCAGGCGAGTTGCTTGTTAGTACATTTTTTTTCTATGCTTTTTTTGTTCTTGAGTTTATGTTTCATCTTTCAAGCTCTCCTTTTGGTTTTACACATTTTACTGTATTGTTATGCCTGTCATTAATTATAAAAAAGTTGATGTAGTTTTGTTTCAATGACGCATAGGAGCTGCAAGAGGAAAAGAATACTGGAGTCTCTTTGACGAGTTGTTATCGTGTCATAATTGCTAGTATCTTGCCATAGTTTGGTTTTATTTCTGAAGATTGCAAAGTTCATGGCTGAAAATTATTGTATTGGGTTTTGATTTTTATTGAATGGTATGTTGTTTATGGTGAATTTACAGAGAAGATGGGTCATCAGAGGTGCAGCTAGGACAGACTCATGTAATGGGTTTTGTGACAGGTCAATTAGTTCAACCTTATCAAGACCGACGGAATGAAGGGATGCTTTTGATTTTCACAGAATTCTCTCCAATGGCTGATCCTTCATTTGAGCCAGGCCACCCTGGGGAATCTGCAGTGGAGTTGGGTCGAATAGTAGATCGTGGTCTAAGGTGATTAATCTCTTCACTTGTATTTGTTTGAGCAGCATTTCTCTTGTTTACTGGCTTGATGTTATTCTTTGTTGGCGGTTTTATCAAGAAATGTTTCCCTAAGAATATCATATCTGTACAAGCTAGGTGTATATGTGTGTTCACTTGCATTTTCATAATCATACATTTCTCATAAGGGATTGCCATGGTGGGGCCTTCATAGCAAGTGTCAGCGCTGCACATGAAACATATGTTAATCCTTCAGAAGAATACAAATGTTTTTATAAGATAGTTTAACTTCGTTTGAATATTTAATTGACCTTTCAGGGAGAGCAGGGCTGTGGATACAGAATCACTTTGTGTTCTTTCAGGAAAATTAGTGTGGGCCATTCGTATTGACCTTCATATCTTAGATAATGGGGGGTAAGCTATTATTTTTTTGATGTTAAATTTTTTAACTTTCATATCTTAGAAATTTCTCTCATTAAGTTCTTCTACAGATCTGTGCTTTATTTCTTCTTTTACTAATACCTAATAGTTATCTCATCTATCCTGCAAACAGAAATCTTGTTGATGCTGCCAATATTGCTGCTTTGGCTGCTCTCTTAACATTTCGAAGACCAGAATGCACTTTAGGTGGTGATGATGGTCAAGAAGTAACAGTGCATCCACCAGAGGTTGGCTCATTTAATGCTTTTAAATATTCACGTGTAATGGAAGCTTGAATTTTTACCAAGGAAGCATTTTCTTAGTTTTAAGTTTTTAACTCTAAGAACCAACTTGGTCTGTAAAATGTACCCCTTATTGTAGTTGTACTGTGTCTGTCTCTGAAATTTTGGATAACTCTCTGAATCGATACTTCGGAAAATAGTAAAATAAATACCTGTTGAACTGATTTTGTTTATCATTTCACCCTTATGTCCTTCTAAGTTGACTACCCTACTTTGCCTAGCTATCATTCTGGTTGCCTTTATACACAAATACAGATGATCAGAGTGCCTTCCAACCCCATACGCATTCATGTATCAGATTGATCAGATACGTGTGGATCTGGACTGAAAAATGGTTTCATCATAATGCATGAGATAGACTTCGTGAAGAATTTTTGTTTCTTCTCATAAGGTCATTTGATAAATTATATAGATTAGCAATGTGCATAAATCTGCCATGATTGTTAGAAAGCTTCGTGCCTTCTTGGTTATTGTGTCATCCCTTGGGTTTACAAGCAATAATTCATTTTGTTCAAGTCATTTTGTTCCACGCAGGGTATCTAAGAGGTCTTAACAGAATGATAATCCTAGAAACTGCGATTCTTCATGCTGTGCTGAACTAAAATTATTCTCTTAAAGTTTGGAGCTTAATGTCCACAAAGTTTCCTATAATAGGGACTTGGAAGTACACAATGAAGATTGGAATGTGTCTTGTTTAGAATAAGGGTAATACCAGGGAATGCTCGCTATAACTGTGTTCACCATCCTCATGCATTGCAGCTGTGTGTATATCCTTCCATAGAAATAATCATTTCAATGGCTCAGTAGAAGTAATTGAAAGCTTTCATCTCTGATGTTGAGTGCAATTGTTTTCTTGAAAGTCAGGCTCAGGCATTGTATTTTAAATCAACTGTTTTCCTTCAGAATAAGAGTCTAATACAACACTCTTTAATAGGGTCTCTAGAAAGTCACAGAGAGAGGAACGCTTCATATCTCATAAGTGGCCATGTTTCCATGATCTGCGTCTTGAACTTGTCCACATAACAAATGGACCAGTTACTCTGAACTGGATATTAAGAAGTCCTTGTTAGAAAGTCTGCACCTTCCTTTTTCTTCTCCCAGTAAATGTTGTAGGCTTTAATGATGTTGTTGTGGCAGCAACATTTCAAATGTTTTATTAACTTTCATCATTTGCATTTTTCATATTGTTAAGTTGATTACTATTCATTGCATTGTGACAGGAAAGAGAACCGCTTCCTTTGATAGTCCACCATCTCCCTATAGCAATAACTTTTGCATTTTTAGGCAGTGAGGGAAAAATGGTGAGCAGATTTATCCTTTAGATTCTTTTGTGTTCACTCCCTATGCATATTGATGTTGAGTTTGAGAAGCATGCCAGCCAGTTCTTTTAATCTGAATGAGTGCTATGTAGGTGGTTGATCCTACCCATAGTGAGGAGGCTGTTATGGGTGGAAGAATGACTGTAACAGTTAATGCAATTGGTGATATTTGTTCAATTCAGAAAGCTGGAGGGGAGGGTGTGCCACAGAGTGTTATTATGCATTGTTTGCAACTTGCTTCTATGAGTGCTGAATCCATAACAAAGAAGATAAATAATGCAGTGAGTTTATTCTCTTAAAAAGATTTTGAAAGCTGAGGTGCCATTTCTTTTTTGATACCAAATATTCATGCGCTTTTAATGCAATCTACTCTTTTTCTCTGTCAATTTGCTACTTTTTAAAGGATGTAGCCATGGGACTATGTCTTTTGATCGAAAACTAATTTTATCATGTGAATTGATGGAGGTTGAAGCATACAGCACAGAGAGAGCATTGCGCAAGATCAAGCGCCACCCTACTTCTGCTGCTGGCAATGTTAGTGTAGCTGGTAGTGATGTAAAAGAGCAAAATAAAACTGTTGAGCAGGTGGGAGGTAGTGAGCTGTCGAGGCATCATATGGAGAGAATGAAGCTGGTATCTGAGGAAACCTGCAGCAGTAGAAATAATGACAATGATGGTGATATCAAATCATCTGAACAAGGTGGAACAAGTCGAGGAGAGAGCAATGCTATGAATTTTCTTGGGGGTCCATCAAGCTGGTACGGTGCTAGCACTTTCCGATATTTTTTTTAAAGTTTAAACTTTCTCTGCCAAAAGAAGATTTTACATCCATCGCTAAAATCATAATCATGAGCTTAGCATAACAAGTGTGCATTTTGTTGGAATTGAAGAAAAGTTGTCTGAATCATGAATTTGATTACTGGGGAAGGATATCTTGGCCCTAACATAGTTTAATAACATTAGTTTCCAGACCTTTTCTCTGTTATATACTTTAATATTAGTTTATGGCTCCGTGTAATGGATTCAAGTCTGTATGATCACAACTTATGGAAAGAGAGAGTGAAGAGATGTGGAAATGGGTTCTAATTAACCACTTCATAAGTTGGTTAGTTATCAAGCTGTCCTGGTTTTGTGGTAATTAGAAGTCCTATAGGATTATAATAGACCTTTCTTCTTGTTCTTGAGCTTTTTGAAACTCTATTCTATATGGTTTAAGGAATTTTCAACTTCATTTGTTTCCTATCTTTGAATAATTTCTTATTAATAGTGACACAGATCTTCTTCTCTCCTCAGGGATCCTTATCTGAAGGGTGTTGATGATGATTCCCTGAAAGCTAATGTAGCCTCATGCGGTATGCAACTTGTACAATTTTCTTAGAAGTATGAAAATTACCTTGGCTTCTATCCTGCTTGTAAATGGTTTTGCTCTTTTTCCCTACAAGCTTCTTTCATATTTCACTCATTTGTAATACTACATAAAAGTGTGAAGCAAAACTTCCCCATCAAAGGCAATTCAAAGCAGACTTAGACTAGTTCTTTTTGGATGGGAAGTCAACTCTTGAATACATTTCACAAAGCAACAAGGAGACTGCAGATATCCTGCCATTCCATTATTTATTTTTTCGAAAGGATACAGAATGGCTAGTTGGTGCTGCATGAATTAGCTGACAAGGAGACAGCAGATCTCCTGCCATTCCATTGTTCTATGGCTAGAGTTATAGCCTTCATTATTTTGAGGCATAGCATTTTCTGTGAATTAATGATACAGTTTTAATGCCTGGGCATTTGGGTTTCGGGGAGTAGAGTAATAGCCTTATTCCATAGAACAGGGTGCAGTTATCATAGATTAATCTAATACATTGACGACCTTACAGTGGCTGCAAACCATCCACCTGTGCACAGCTGCTTTGATCATTAATTAAATAGTGGATAATGAACCCATACATGCAATGTGAATGCTTATATTTTTTAAAAACAGGCAACCTGGTGTGCTTTTTTTTTCAAAATCTGTTTGTGTGCCAAAGCAACATGTAGCCTATTAGTGGTCGTGGAATCATATGTTCCAGCTTTGAAATGCATTGGAAGGGTTACATTCCAATCCTTTCCGATTCCTGCATGTATGCAGTCTACTTGGATGATTCTGTGATGGGATACAGAGAGTATGCATCACTGACTTGCGTGTGAAACATGCAGGAATATCAACACAGCATATGGAACAAAAAGAAAGTGAGGAAAATAGTCCCAATATGGACACGGAGAATCCAACAGAAGATATTAAACAAGCCACTTTAGCTACAGATGCATCTGGAACTGCACTGGAAACAAATGGAGAGAAAACTTTGAAGGATGCTGTGAATCCCAAGAACAAGAGGAGAAAGAGGGCTTCCAGCATGAATGCAAGTTAGATGAACTTGTGAGCAGAAAATATCTACCTTGCAGGTATATCAGCGAAAGCTTTTATTTTTATTTGTATGGAAGCTCCATGCATCACCACTCTGTATAACACTCAGATGGACTGTTCGATAGTATTTGAAACATTTATTTCTTGTATTGTGCTTCCTGCTGGAAGGAGAAGGGGTTGGGAGGTGCAAGGAGAGGCTAACATCAAGTCTTTCTTAAAGAAAATTGCTGTTGATTTTTTTTTTTTTTTGGTGGACGGTAGTTATCAGAGAGAGAAAGAGAAACCTGCCCTCGTTCTTTTTCTAAAACCATCTTAAATGAGTGGAATATCAGTGCCATATCATGTGTTGGTTCCTCCTGACAAATCCAGTGCATTCTTCTTTTAATGAAGTGAATTACCACCTCGGATATTTTTTTGTACTGATGGTTGATCCTTTTCAGATTCTTGAAACATGCTTCCTTCAATCCATTTGTTATGGTGGAGGGTCACTGGTGTTGAAATCTTTTACTTCATATTCAACAGTAGAAGACAATGAATCAGCGGCGGCCAGGATATACAGAAGTGAAGACCTGAAAGAGGCTTTTCTAAACTCTCTGAATGTTTCTCTTGCTAATGCTAATGCTAATGCTAATAGAGTATCGCATGTTGTGTTGGCTGCATGAGTGTTGTCACGAACTTTGCTTGTGCTGCTTAAGTTGCCCATTGTTCGGCCATTTATTGCTTTGGAATTTTGGATAGGAGGTTAACTTTTTAGAGATGCTGTTTCAGTGGCAATGGTGCTTTGCTTTGACGCCATATGCCACTTCTTACCGTGTTCAAGTATTTTTGTTTCGTTAATACATATAGTTAGGTAGAGGAATGAATTCAAATTGTCATTCTCCTCTGTAGAGAAGAAGTGTGATTTAATCAGGTATCTCTTGGCTGCCGATCTCTTCTTGATGGGTCGGTCGGTCTGTTTGTTTCGCGGTATTCATCATTGAATAGGTGGAGGCATTCTCTGTTTCAAGCAATACAGGAATAAGAAACATCCATACAACCAAGCCTGGTGCAAAACCTGATATGCAAGTCTCTCTGCTGATTATCTATCATTTCATTTCTTTACATATCTTCTTCTCATGCGATTGATTAATTTTTTCAAAATGCATTTCATCCCTATTATTTTCTTCTGTTACTTTTGTTATTCTCCTCATGCCATGCACCGGGAATGCTGTGCTGTTTCAAGTGGGTGAGACTCCTGGCTCCCCTGCCTGAATGCAAACATGCTTTGTTTTCCACCGCTAAACTGATGATACATGGTCCTTTGGAATAGTCATCCTCTCTGCCTGCCATTATTGATGAATGGGAAACTTAAACACGTAATTGCAGTGTCGGTACTGTAGAAGGTAGATTACAAGCAAGGCGGTTTCATGTGTTCTTCAAATGGGTCGCTAGTCACCATCTCAATCATGGATGATCATGGTGTGTGGATAAACGTGGAAAATGTAATATGGGCAACTGCCGTTAAATTGTTTTTTCGAGAAAAAGATCCCAATTGTAAGCAAGGGATAAAACCCTCCATTTTCATGTCCCAGCTTTCACTTGTATGTATATATTCTTGCGTCTACAAAAATTAAACCTGACTACTGATAAAAATATATATTTTTAAATGTATTAATTTAGATATAGATTATCTGTTTAAAATTTAATAAAAAAGAATTTAGTTTTAGCATATAAAAAGTGGTCTGAAAATGCACTTGTCATGAATAATAGTAGGGGGGGGGGGGGGGGGGGGCATAAGCAAAAAAGAATT